>Ga0209636_10000229_pt1 | contig 49785 bp, 44 predicted proteins | sample DeeMarSWOR152_54_FD_187464 | JGI IMG/M metagenome (GOLD analysis project Ga0209636, IMG submission 187464) | Marine sediment microbial communities from White Oak River estuary, North Carolina - WOR-1-52-54 (SPAdes) (version 2) | ecosystem: Environmental > Aquatic > Marine > Intertidal zone >...
GGAGCCATAAAAGAACTAAGGGACTTTCGGAAAAAATCAGTCTTAGATATCAACTATATTACAAAAATGGAAGATAGCTGTTTAGCCTATTGGTGTTTGAGTAGTCTTCGTTTGCAGATGACTGTGGCGACTGTAAGCACGATGAATATGAGTAGCATTGATGTCCATGTTGGAAACTCTGGGATTACTATTACTTCTTGTGTTGAATGGTTATACATGAAGTATAGGTAACTGTGTATGCCGTTGGAGCAAGGCAGCAGAGTATGTGAAACTTCTGTGCCGTTAACGAACACTTTGTATGTTTCGTTCATCAAGGCTCTTGGAATACAAATTCTACAGAAGCCAGTAGTGTCATTTTCGCCAGTAAAATTGAAACAAATTGCAGTTCCATTAAAGTGAAAATCAGATATTGAAGAATTGCAGACCGTTTGAACACTATATTCTAAAGTAGCATTGAAATCAGAAAACATTCCCATCAAAGGATAGTTGTCTGTGTTATTTGCGTCAATGACATGCTCAGAGTCGCCTATTCCATCATGGTCTGAGTCAACTCCAGTATAGTTGCTCCAAAAGTTTCCACCAGAAGGATAGCCATCATCCCAAAAGTTGGCGTAACCAGACGTATAGATTTTCACTTCCTGCGTGTTACCTAAGAAGTTGTTATGATAAATAAAATTGTTTGAGCCACTGAGAAAGATGCCAAACAAGTTGTTTGCTATGTGGTTGCGAGATATACTATTGTTTGAAGAGTCAGAGAACCAGATACCCTCATAGCTGTTTGCCACTATGCTGTTTCCAGAAACACCGTTGTTAGAAGACTCGTCAAGCCAGATGCCACGGTTGCTGTTTGTTATGCTGTTTCCAACCACGATGTTATCTGAAGAGCGATAGAACCCTATGCCTTCATCGCCGTTCGCAAATATGTTATTTCTAACAATGCTGTTATTAGTTGAATTGCCAAGAAGGATCCCTGCATACCCATTTGCCACCATGTTGTTTTCAACTATACTATTGTCTGAAGAATCACAGAGCTCAATACCTTTGTTGCCATTTGTTAACATGTTATTTCTAACAATGATGTTATTCGAAGAATCAAGGAGACTGATGCCACTTTCGTTGCTGGCTACTATGTTGTTTCCATATATGTTGTTATAGTTTGAAGAAACGTAGATAAGCATGCCATCTCTGTTGTTTGCTGTTATGTTGTTTTCGGATACGCTGTTGTTTGAAGAATACCAGAGCAATATACCATAGCCGTTATTTTCTGTTATTCTGTTGTTTGTGATATTCACGTTTGAAGAATGTAAGAGGTCGATGCCGTCCTGGTTTGCTGTTATACTACAGTTTGCTATCTTGGTATTGCTCGTTCCCCATAATTCTATACCACTATACGTGTTAGATAAAATCAGATTTTCTACAAGTATACCATCGCAATTGACGAGTACTACCTGTCCAGCGTTGTCAACAGTGTAGTCTGAAACACCCTCGAGATACACAAGCGGTTTACTGTTCACCAAATTGTCCTCCACTACATTCCCATAAGAATCATAAACGAACAGACCATCGTTGGAAAAGGTGTTTCCCAAAACGCTATTGTTTGAAGCCCAACGAAGCCCAATGCCATTTGTTATGTTGTTTTCAGAAATGGTGTTGGTGCTTGAATTGACAAGGTACATTCCATAACCACCGTTTGAGTAGACGTTGTTGTTTGAGATGATGTTAAAATCGGAATGGTGGGTTATGCTTATTCCATCGTAATTATTTGAATAAACGTTGTTACCAGTAACAGTGCTATTGCTACACGAATCAAATACGATTCCATAGTAATTGTTTGAGGCAGTGTTACTCCAAACAGTATTATTGGCAGAATAATAAACGACTATTCCCCAGTCATAATTGTTTGAGGCATTATTACCCGAAACGGTGTTGTTGATGGAGTACTCAAGGGTGATCCCCCAATTGTTGTCTGAGGCGGTGTTGCTAGAAATCACATTGTTGCTGGAGGATAGAAGGCGGATTCCATAAGAGAATCTTTTTACTGTGGTGTTTTTGACCGTTACGTTGCTTCTGCTTGAAAGATCTATTCCTGTTCCACTTCCTGTTCCCTGAACAGTATAGCCTGCCCCATCAACCATGATGTCATCCTTCTCAACAACAATCTCATCATAAATGTTGTCAGTGAAGGTGTAGGTAACATTGTCAACACTCGAAATATGTGTTGTACCCTCAACACTTCCATCAGCTCTAATGTAAATTGTTCCACTTGCTTCAACTGGTTGAATGTCAAATGTCAATGATAACGTGCCTATAAACAGCAGTGTCAGCATTATTCCCAAAACTGCTTTCCTTTTCAATTCTTATCTCTCCTTTCGGATTCTATGACTATTCCACAATTGCATATTTAACATTTCAGCAACATTCTTCTATTGAATCAAATCAAGGCTTTTTGAATCACTTATCCACAAAATAATTGAGTAGACATTAGAATCATGCATAGCTCATCTAAAGTGATGTAAGCTAGAGCTGACAGAATGTATCAAAGTAAACACATGATGAAAGCAATTATCTTGCGTTCGCCGGGAGAGATTTGAACTCAGATTAAATGGAGCTGTCACTCGCAAACCATGTTTCTCGCATTCACGTGTTCGCGAGGGTTCAAACCTAAGCCCAAAACCAATGGATACTCAATACTTAACCGGAAAATATCCTGACCAAATTAAGCTTAATTCGGCTTAAGGTCAACAAGAAATACTTATTTTTGAAAAAGAAGCTTTGTGGACGGGGCGGGATTTGAACCCGCGGCCTCAGCGATGCCAACGCTGCGATCATTCCAAGCTGATCTACCCGCCCAAACACTTACCTAACAAGAAAACTATTAAGCAATTGGTAAACGCACAGTAACCTTTATATGGTATTACATCAATTCTGGGTTGTGTGGAGTCACGTATGAAGATTGATTTAGTTGAGACTTGGCTTAACAACGTTTCCATAGCACACTCTAACAGTAGTAAAACCCAAGTGACATATAAAAGCAACTTCCAGCTTTTCTGCAATTTCATAGGTAAGACGCCTGAACAGATCAAGGCGGAATATGAGGATTCCACAGATCGAGAATTCAGAACCCGATATGCGGGATACATTAGAGCTTTCACGTCAGCGGAGTTTAAGAAGGGAGCAGCTCCATGTACTATTGGTTGTAGGGTAGCAGCGGTCAAGTCATTTTTCAAATATAATGACTTGCCTTTAGGACATGTTCCAGCTCCAAGTTTGCGCGTGAAATACCATAATAGAGATATCAAACATAAAGAATTGAAACTGATTCTAGATGCTAGCAGACCACGAGAAAAAGCGTTCTTCACAATTTTGGCGCAGAGCGGTCTTAGACCATTCACAATATGCAATTTGAGATTAAAACACCTTAAAGAAGATTTACTTCAGAATCGCGTCCCTTGCAGAATAAATGTGCCACAGGAAATAGCGAAAGGAAAATACCGTGGATATTTCACTTTTATTGCGCATGAAGCTGTCAAATGTTTGAAGGCATATCTTAACACACGACGGAATATCACTGATAATGATTTTTTGTTTGTGAGGCAAGGTACGAAACAGCAAGCTAGTCCTAAATCATTTAGCATCCTTTTTTCTCGAACCCTGCAAAAACTCTATGAAAAGGGATTGGTAGAAGTTGAGCAAAAAGAGAAAAAGAAACCACGAGACCTCCGACTCTACAGCTTACGAAAATTTTTCCGAAAACACGCGAATCAAGCAGGTTTTGAGTTCGTGCAGTTCTGGATGGGACACATAGTCAAAGCTGGACAAGAAGAACACTACAGACCTACTGATGTGGAGTTCCATAGGAAACTATATGCTGAAAAGGCTATGCCATTCCTAAGGCTTGAAACAGCCACACCAACAGAAACAGAAAAGACAATAGCAGAATTGAGACAGCAATTGACAGAAAGAGACCAAGAAATCAACGATATGAAAGAAAAGATGGCTAAGATTCAGCCTTTGGTAGAGTTTGTGAACAGCTTTGACGCTCCAGAAAATCTTAAGAAAATCTTAGACTTCCTCAAAGATGATTATATGTATTCCTCAGATGACAAACTACGCCCTCTAAAAACAGAGTTCTCTCCATATGTTTCCGACAAACTTGATGAGATCGCAAAAGAGAAAGGCATAACACGTAAGGAAGCTCTGGAGCGACTACTAAAAGAATACTCAGAAACTATGGAAGAAAACGACAAGAAATGGAGGGAATTATACAAAGCACGCGGGTTACCCATAACGAGAGAAGATTACGAAGAGCAAAAGAAGAGAAAGAGACACAAAGAAAAATTCAAGCTAAAATAATGCGCGCCCCCCTTTTCGTCTTCGTCAAGATTCCACTATTTCTCGCATCAATTCGTGTTCATACAGAATCTCTACGAAGATGTTGTCTAGGTAAAATCTTTAAGTAAACATGTATCATTATTTCTTTGGTTACCCTTATGAGTGCACTTGATAATGAATTAACGAAATACAAGAAGCGAGGGTTCGAAGTCAAACAGAAAAGAACTTTGAAACATGGTAAGCGAATCTACTTAACTAGACAGAAGGGCGGAGTCTCAGGTTGGTTAGGCGGATTTGATGGACTGTATATCTATCATGTTGAAGGAGATAGTAGCACCGACAACATTCGTGAATTCCTAAAAGACTATAGAAAATTCTATGAAAACAAAAACTTTGATGAGAATGACAAAGGATTTTTTATGTGTTCTGGAAAATTTGACAAGGGACTTTTTAAAGACCTTCAAAATGCTTTAGTTGATGATAGTTCCGTTCGAAGCACGATAAAGAACCAAGCCCTTCCGAGAGTTCGAGAGGTAGTCTCGAGAAAGAGAAAAGTCGTTGAAGAAGAACGGATTAAGGAGAGAATAACTGAAAGAGAAATCACTAGAAGAAAGGTTACTGAAGAAAGGATCTCTGTGAGAGGTTTGCTTAGAAAAATCGACAAATTTGAGCCGCCTACAAGACCCAAGAAGGAGAAGCAACTGGAGAATATGCTGATATCATATTTACAGGCTTTCTATGACGTTAGAACTCAGATGACCTATGAAAGAGCGAGGATAGATGCTAAAATAGGAACGACAGGAATTGAAATAAAGTATCAACCCAGTGCGGGTGATTTTGACAGGCTGTATGGGCAACTTGAAAAATATCTAAAGCATCTTGATGATGTAATTGTCGTTATAGGTTCTGAAAAGTCCAAAGAACTCACCAAGTCCTTCAAAAATAGGTTGAAAGAAAGAGGATGGTTGAATAAGCGAGCTTTTGTTACGACATTATAATTCGTGCTCCTATGTGGTAATTTTTACTCCTAAGAACCATGCGCGCACGCATGTAACAGTTGTCTATGCTAAGAATACATGCATTCTAAGCGTAAAAATAGCTTACTTTCTATGGAGACAAGAATTAAATATTAGAACCGAATAAAATAATCCCGTGTTTTGATATGCCTGAACCTAAAGTGAAGAATGGGAAATGGTCGAAACCACGTGAGAGAACTAAATCGGGAAGATGGAGAAAAAAGCGTTCTGATGCTGGTGAGTCAAGCAAGAAACGAAGACGGAAGAGGTAAGATGACTGAGAGAAGAGCAAAGGCAAAGAAGAAGCGAAGGGGAAAAGCAAGCTATAGAAAGGGTGAAAAATTCGAGAAAAAAGCATACCCCTTTTTGAGAGAGAAAGGGTTCAAAATCACAAAATCCAGGGTTCGTTCCCGAACTCGCTCAGAGTTTGATGGACTTGCCACCGACAAACAAGGTCGAACGTTTGGCGTTGAGACGAAGAGCACCAAACAAAAGGTGACATCTACCACGGTAAGAAAGCTCAAAGAGAAGGTTGACAAACACAAACTGTTGCGTGGCGGTGTTATAATCTCAAAAAGTGGTTTCACTAAACCAGCACTCGAAGAAGCTAGAAAATCTGGTATAAAGACCTTCAAATATAAGCGAAAAAGAAAGAAGGAAAGTTGGTTTTTCTGACTTGGAGCACGCGCATTCGCTCGCAACTTTTCCCGCCAAGAGCGGACGCAAGGGAACCCTGCACAGCATACTCTTGCTGAAAAGCCCGCTTTGAGAAGCTTTGCTCGCTCACAAAATATGAGTGCCCTGATTTCAAGGTCTAGAACTCATGAACGCACGCGCAACCACCCGCTCGCATACGCTCGACTCCTAGAAACTCTTTACATCTGCTTTGGACTAAAGTCAGAAAAAACGGAGGAACTATACCGAAAAACACTTCAAACGAAAGAGCACCTGCTAGTGCTCACACTAACTTGTTTCAGTAACATCATATTTTTTGATGGTTTGATCCACAATATCTTCAAGCGTTTTGCTATGATATCCTTTCCCATTAAGCAGTTTGATTATTTCAGACACAATATGATAATTTTCCATTACATATCTCGGTTTTCCCAAATCTTTCTCAATGCAGTATCTCGAAATACACCTGTCATAATTATCCGCACCTATCTCATCATGGAAAGTATTTTCAAGATTTGTTTTGGTACAACAAAAATCATCCGTGACCTTACAAGGATATTCTTCGGGTTCACATTCGTGACATCTCAGTATGTTCTTATTTGCTGTAATGCCATTGCTATGCCCTTCATCTGAATCCCAAACTACGTAAGTCGGTATTTTTAAACACTTGAAAATAGCTATAGCCTCAGTCATACTGTTTTTTCCAGAACAGGGAATAACACATATGCCCCTACTTTCTAAATCAATGCCTCTTTTTAGTGCCTCTCCTAGTATTAAGGCTCTGTCTCTTATTCCTTCAACTAATACCACCAGAATTGCAAAAAAACCCTCATTCATCCAAGGATTCATTAATGGGATTAATCTTTGTCTCAAACTTTCATCTCCAATGATGCCCGTGGGCTCTCCCTTTGCGCTCTCTACAAATCTTGAAACCTTAGCAAGATCGGTATAAGTCACATCAGTTTCTTTTGGATTATCCTCTTCTGATGCGATTTTTTTAAAAATTCGTAATTGGTTAAATCTCCGAAAATCGATCATCAACGGTGAGTGTGTAGAATGAATTACTTGAATATTCTCAATTGTCCCTTTTATCCCTCTATTAGACAATTGTAACAACATATTAGCGAAATGCCTTATTCTATCAGGATGTTGGTATAACTCTGGTTCTTCGATCCCAATTATTAGGCTTGGCAAGCTTATTTTGCTCGATTCAGTGATTTTTTCACTTTCCAAAGACACGGATGCTTGAATGAGTGCTAATTGTTGAAACAGAGATAGTATATATGCTCTCTGCAAGCCATGCCCACATCTATCGACGGTATTATGATAGCCACCTTCTTTTAATGTCACATAAGCTCTTGGCACATTAAGCGTGACTCCTTTTTCTTCGATCCATTGTATTTTCACCTCTGAATCAGGAACATAATAGAATAGAGTCTTTGTAAGATTCTTTTCAAGATCTTGTAGGTTTTTGTTTTTGGAAGGGTCGATTAATTTTTCATATTTTTGTTGGGTTTCCATTTCTAATCTAGCTATTTCTTCATTTGTAGCTAGAGTGCTCTTAACAACTATTTCCATCATTTCTTCAAATATAGAACCTCTTTGTTCAACACCTTCTTCACCTGCTTCTTGTACGGCAGGTATTTGGATGAATTTCGTATATTTTTCCAACCTATGCGTACCCACATTTTGAAACCCAAAAAATTGGCCATCATCCCTAATCCGTTTGCATTTATCTCTGTTAGATAATTCCCAGTCTTCGAGTACTTTCTCTGCCAAATCTCTATTTTGATATTTTGAAAACTCTCTGTATTCGCTTTTTTCTGCTAGTTTGTTATATTCATTTCTAAGGCCGCTTCCACTAGCATTTCTAAACGCTTCGAATTCAAGATTTTGGTATTTAGTACCATGGTATTTTTGAACTGGTCTTGAAGGATCATAAGTGATAACCTTTTCTATTGATAATTCATCACCTTCCAAGTACGGCTTAAATAACTTTTTTTCTAGTTCCGTCAAATCCGTGAAGATCACAGTTATAGAAATGGCTTCAGAAGTATCATTGTTGTAGTAGTCTAGCTTATCGACCTTAATGTTTGTATTATAAAAGAAATTCAATGCTTTCAATACGCAAGATTTTCCAACACCATTGCGACCAACTAGAACGGTTAAATCATCGCATGGAAGAAGAACGTTTTTCAAGCAACGAAAGTTTTTGACATGAATCGATTTTATTTTCATTTCACACACCTCATGCGGGCGCGCAACATCTAGGCACAAATGTCACCTTGATCTACCATCTATGGAATGAAAAGTTTTTTAGATTTTCGCATCGGGGCATGCACATGCATAAATCAATCAATGTTCAACAGGAAGACGATTACAACGATATATAACATCTTCGATAACCTCATCCCCAACAAAAACGAAATCAAGAGCCTCACAACCAGCTTGGTGAGGACACGGTTTATCATCAAAAGGACAGATTTTCTTATGTTTCAATTAATCACCTCCTACCCATAAATAATTCTAGGTTCAAACCTGACCCAAGGATCAGGAGCCCTAGAACCCAACTCAGGAAACAGCCCTTTTTGTTTCCAAAACAGAATTTTGCTGCTCAGAAAAGAAGTCCAATTCCTAATGCACAATGGATATTCATACTTTCGGACAAACCATTTCCACATGCCCACAAATCCCCTAAATACCCAACCCCAGCTCCAACTCATGCGAACAAACGTCTGAGTAACCAGATAGTTTGAAATCAAATAGCGCGCAAGACGTTTTTCACCTCTCACTTCCCTGACATCAACGATTTTTGCTCCATGAATCTCTTCCCAATTCCGACTTAACCACTGTTGAGGAATGAAAGCACCTACAAAAATAACATGAAGAACGCCATAACCCTCATTCGTCTTGAACTTCATGTAATCCATTTTACCAAAAGCACGCGCAATCCGCTTTCTCAACACCTGAAAATGACTGTTCAATTCACTCCAACTAGAACTAGGAGAGGAAGTCAAAGTCATAAAACGAACACGCTTACCTAAAGCCTTAGCGCGCACTAAACCCGATAATAACCTTTGATATGCCCTCTTTTGCTTAACAGACCAAGAGCCGTCTTTTGGCACGTTTCGTATATTACTATCAAGTGAAGTCTGACCGAGACGCGTTTGAATGCTACTAGTCCTTGAATTGGGCAGGACACCGCCAGCCTCGGCGGCTGTCTTCGCTAAACCCACCCGCCCACCCCCGCCTTGCTGAAAGTAGAGAAAGGAGCGTTAACACAGGAGAAAACCCTCAATGTGAAACAGGCAAAACAATTGAAGGGGGTAACATCGCTCCCGACCCCCTTTAACCCCCCGTCTCTATGGAATGCCTTTGCGCAGACCACAAAAGTGTGCGCGCGCGAAAGTTCACAGGAGAAGCTATTAATTTTACAACATGATCTCACTGAGACAGTCGAGTCGCCAAATTTAGAAAAATAGGTAAACGCACATATACAAACTAAGCATTTTTGTCTCTCATATAAAACTTAAAATAATCGCTCACGAGACAAGGTCGGGGTGATGGGGCATGGTAGTTATAGACGTCCACACGCACATTTCCAAGAAGGGATACATCCCACATGAAATTACAAAAGTGATTGTTGACGATGCGGCTAGGCGAATAGGAATAGCACCTGAGAAAATGACGCGAAACCCAGAAAAGTATCCTACAATTTATGAAGCCAGTCCGGAAAATCTCATCAAAGACATGGATGAAGCGGGGATAGACAAATCAATCTTAATAGTCGTTGATTACGGTTTAGCTTCCGGATTGTCAAAGCCAAAGGTTTCCATCGAAGAATACAACAAATGGGTCGCTGACGCTGCAGATCAGTATCCAGACAGGTTAATTGCCTTTGTGGGAGTGGATCCCCGGAGGAAAAACGCTGTTGAAATATTAGAGAAGGCTATTCAGGAGTGGGGTATGAAGGGGTTAAAGCTCTATCCGCCTTGCGGCTTCTACCCAAACGAATCCCTTGTAACGTCTCTCTGGGAAAAGGCGAATGAGCTAAGAATTCCTGTAATGGTTCACAGCGGCCCCGGCTTTCCTCAACTACAAATGAAATATTCAGAGCCAATTTACCTAGAAGATGTTTTGGTCCGGTATCCTAACCTGAACATAATAGTCGCCCATTGTGGTGGAGTTGTGTGGGCAGAAGAAGTGGTTGGACTGAGACAACTTAGAAACAATGTATACGCGGATATAAGCGGCTGGCAGAGCCTGATCTACGCTGACAAGGAATATGCGATGCAAAGGCTTGTCCACGTCTATAGCAATTTACGGTCAAAGTGCCTTTTTGGAAGCGATTGGCCTGCCTTCAACTTTCAAGTAAGCCACAAAGAATGGGTTAATCTGATAAATAACATCGAAAATGTTGAGGCTAGGCTCAAGAAGAAGCTTTTAGGTGGAAATGCTGAAAAACTACTTAAACTATTAAAATAAGCATAAAGAATATGAAGGGCCGGTCGTCTAGCTCGGTTAGGACATCTGCTTGACGTGCAGAAGGTCGCCGGTTCGAATCCGGTCCGGCCCACCATGCATCGACCCGAAACTTTTTCAAAGGGCAAAACTGATTGAAAAGTTGGAAGCTAGGCGATCTTACGGAATCTATTCAAATTTTTCGTTTGGCTAAGACGGCTCTGAAAGTTCCATGTTTTTGGCATTCAAAAAGACCTATGTGAAGTTGAAGTCTTTTACCCTTTTTGTCTGGACGCCCAGCCATCTTCCAAGTCTTTTTCGCGGCAACTTCTACTCCACACTTAGGACACTTAGCCAAGCCATCTCCCCCTACCATAAAATACATTCGACCCCTAACAACTTTCATCTTGACTTTTCCTCTCCTTACTATGTCATAGAGAAGGGCGATAAAATCGGCTATGGCGAAGGTTGACATCTTAGCAATTTCGGGAGTGCTGAAATCCGTATGGTAATGTATTCCTCCCATTATTTCTTGAGACGTGAAAGCTCCTTCTTGCCGTTCCTTCAGAAATGAAATTATCTCCTCTTCCACTTTGCTGTAGAGTTTTCCGTGTTCAAATTTTTCTTTATCTATAGGCATAAGGGTTCTCCTCTTGATATTCGACATTTCAAGACTTTAGTATTTCGCTTATCTCAGCAAAAACCACAAAGAATAAAACAAACCAAACTAACACAATACAAACCTAAAGAAGGCTGAGAGGCATGCCTGAAGAAGTCTTTGACGTTGACAAATTCATAGAGATTTCCGAACGGGCAGAATACTGCGACATAAAACGACTAAAAAGAATGGTGAAGCTGAAGCTTCGAACCCCTAGAAAACTGTTCACTTTGAAGGTTAACCCCACAAAAGCTGAAGAAATTGTCAAGAAATTGCGTTGCGAAATCCGAGAAATCTAGAGTTTTTAGCGTTTCTCAACCGACGGACAGCATCTTTTACAAAAGCGCGCGCGTCTTTCATTCACCCGTTTTTTCCTCTAAACCCTTTCTCCACTTATGGATTGGCAAAGTCTCATCGATCTTGGTAAGTTCCTCGATGTATTTCGCGTAAAGCTCTGGCTTTAACAATTTTTTTAACTCATGGTCAAGATTTGTAGGTCTGATAATTGCTATCCAACCCCTGCTGTAGGGCTCTCGATTTATAATACTGGGCTCGGAAAATAATGCTTTATTGAAGCTTAGAACTTCTCCGGAAAGGGGACTCAATATTTCAGCAACACACTTTACCGTTTCTATTTCGCAAATTGTCTCCATTCGTTTGACGTGAACACCCTTCTTCCCTGCGTAGAAATACGTAACTTCCCTCAGCGCTTTCTGACCATAGTCAGTGATACCGATTCTCGCAGTGTCAGTATTTTCTATTAAGGTCCACTCATGTTCTTTGATATAATAGTAATTTTCGGGGATGTCATACGTGTCAACCTTCATTCATTCACCCTTCTACAGATTCTTAGCTTTCTCTAGGCGTAATTAGCCTTAAATCTCGAGGACCTAGCTTAATGGAGATTCCTAGCTAGAGCCGCTTTATTTTCTTTGCGGCAATCTCCGCGGCTAACGCTACGGGCTCCAAAGTCTCTGATACTGGAGGCGCGTAACTGGTATCTACCGCTGAGAGCTCTAACACTGTCATTTCTCTTTGTATCGCCACAGAGAGCATGTTAATTCTCTGCGCCACATCTTCCCCACCGACTATCTGGGCTCCCATAACCCTTCCCAAAACTGGCTCAGCAATGATTTTTACTCTAATTTTTTTTCCTCCAGGAAAATACGGTGCTCGCGTTCTGCCCGTTATACTTGCACTGACCGTTTGGAAACCGACCTTGGCGGCTTGATACTCGGAGAGGCCAACGGCACCAAGTTCAAAATTGAAGATTTTTGAGACTGCGCTACAAATAACTCGTGGATTGACGGCGTATCCGCCTGCGGCGTTTATTCCGGCCGTCGTCCCCTGTCTAACTGCGTTGGTTCCAAGTTGGTAAAGGCATGGTAGTCCTGTAATCGAGCTTCGAGATTCTACGCAGTCTCCAGCCGTGAATATACCTGAAACACTGGTCTCCATTCTGGGGTTCACTCTAATAGCTCTGGTTACACCTAGTTCTACTCCTAGTCCTCTTACCAAGTCGGTTCTAGGTCTAATGCCTGCTGCCATGACAACAATATCTGTTTTTATGTCTTCGCCGCCTACGCTTACGCCTTCAACCTTATTTTTTCCTAGAATTGAACCTATCCGCCTACCTACCAACACATTAACACCCTGTTCTTCCATCTTTTTCTGTGTATAATCGGCCATGTCTTCGTCGAATAATGCAGGAAGAATATACGGAACCGCTTCAATGATTGTGGTCTTAATTTTATTCGCCACGAAGGCATGTGCTGTTTCTAAGCCAATGAATCCAGCCCCTATAACAACGGCGCTCTTAGCCATCTTCATTGCTTGTTGGATTGTCCTTCCGTCATCCAGCGTCCTAATCGCAAACACCCCTGAGAGGTCGTGACCTTCTATCGGTATAACAAATGGATCAGCACCAGTGGCGAGGATCAATGAATCAAATTTTAATGCTTCAAAGTTTCCTTCCTTGTCTTCGACCAGAACAATTTTTTCATCAGGATTTATGGACCTAGCCGTAGTTTCAAGGCGTAGATCAAACTTCATCGTTTTATAATGCGATGGAGGAAAGGCCATGAGATCATCAAAACTGGGTATCTCACCCGCTAGTACATAGGGTATACCGCAACGAGAGTAGGCGGGATATGGCTCCTTATCTATTAAAGTTATTTCAGCCTTCGGATCGGTTTTGCGAGCTGCGTTGGCTGCATGAACACCAGCAGCGTTAGCGCCAATAATTACTATTTTTCTAGGTGCGTGCGCGCGCATCTTTGTTGTTTCATCCCCCAGAGATAGACGTTTCTAACCCTTAAAGCAGAAACCTCAATGAACGTTACCTCTCTGCATGTATGAATTTTTGTCTCAGAGACTAATATTTTTTGCTTAGGCTTATTCTCGTTAAACATGAGCACGTACTTCTGAAGGTTAGCGTACATACAGCCTTTCAAAGTAACATTTCATACATTTTGCGATAGGCTCTAAGCATCTTAGTTTTCTTCGCTTGGTCTTTTTTCTTATCTATTTGGCGTCTTATTCTGTGCATTTCTTTATCTAGTCTCTTGCGAAGAATTATTTCCTCTTTCAAACCTTTGACCCTCCTCGCTACGTCCGCGCCGAGAAAAGGGTCTACGGTTACCCGATTTAAATTGTGTGAAGGTGAAATCTGAATTGATAATAACAATATGCCTAGAATGCGCATGCTTCAACAAAAAGTTTTAGAATTGACGCCACATTTTCAATCGCAAAACCTTTGACCAACATTTTTCACAAAATTTGAGTTTCTTAGTGTCCGTCATTTCGATGTTATTAGAAAAGAACATTATGCACGCTGAGTTGCGACAATGTTCCAGCCCAAGCGTATGCCCAATCTCATGAACTGCCTCTTTTGCAGAACGCTCCGCGAAGAGGTTCCACTTCTGTGGCTCTCCATAGAATTCAGGTTTAAGTCTAAACAACGATATTATGGCAGTTCTTCCAGGACACTCAGCCTCTCCAAAAACAAAATTGAGACGCTGGGCGTAGAGGTCCACTTCAGTTACTCCCAAAAACCGGTCTGCCCCAGATTTTTCAACGTAATCCCAAATTTTAGCTAGAATATCACTTGCACAATATTGTTGTCTTGACAGATTATATGAATCTTCAGGTATCGGCATCGTAGATTCCAAAATCTCACAACTAGCTCCAGAAAAGACAGTGCATAAACTTCGTCGTATGCTTTCCAAAACCTTCATGTCCACCGATCCTATGTGCAGGATCGCTATTTGCATCCCTTTCCCTCAAACCGTGAAAACTTCTCCCGCCTTCGGCGCCACAGCCTCAAGCCCAACTTCATTCTTTACCCATTTAGCGAACTTTTCACAGTTTCCCTCAGCCCCATGCACCACATAGACAGTTGGGTTTCCCTCAACTTCTTTCACAGTTTCTTTAAGTTCATTTGCTCCGCTGTGGGATGAGAAATCGAAGCGTTTAACCTGAGCCTTTATTTTACGCATCTTGCCATCAATCACACATTTTCCCTCGTCAATTAACTCCCGTCCAGGCGTTCCAGGAATCTGATAGCCTACAAGGAAAACAGCGTTTTGCCGCTTTTTCCCTACCTTCTGTATGTAGAAGGCGGCTGGTCCTCCCTTTAGCATTCCTGCCGGAGATATGATTGCCCCTGACTTTTTCGCTGCTGTTCTACGGTCTCTCCATCCCTCAACCCAAGTTGCAGCGTGCATAGCATTCATGAACAACTGAGGGTCCTGCATGTATGATTTGTGGTTCATCATTATTCGATTTGCCTCACGAGCCATTCCATCCACGGTGACCGGATACTCAAAATGATGGGCGGCGAGTACACAGGCGATTTCTTGTGAGCGCCCTACGCTGAAGGCAGGGATTAGAGCTGTTCCTCCGTTTTCCACTATTTCGGTGACGCTTTCTACAAATTTTTTTTCTAGAGCTGTTCTTTCAGGATGATCTTCATCAGCATATGTGCTTTCTATGATTAGGGCGTCGAGATTGCCATAGTTTCTATCCGCGCCACGGAGAAGACGTGTGTTTGTGGCATTGTAGTCGCTGGTGTATACAAGCTTCTTCCCATCTGCCTCTACCAAAGCTTGGGCGCCTCCGGGTAGGTGTCCTGAGTCTAAAAGCTGGAATTGTAGGTCTCCTATGGTTTGTTTCTTTTTAAAGTCAAGGTGGACACAGTTTCTCATCATAGATTGTAACTCAAGGTATTCGTAGGGGAGATAGTAGCCCGATAGATGTATGAAATCAGAAATCAACGTTTTAACCAAATCAAAGGTTAACTGCGTTCCATACACGGGTTTTTTCTCTTGGATGTGAAAAACGGGAATTGCACCCGAATGATCTAGGTGGCAGTGAGTTAAAATGATGGCATCCACCTCTTTGGGTGGAACGTGCATAGGAAACCCTGGTTCATGGTTTATCATAACGCCATAGTCGAGTAGCAGCTGAGTCTTCTTAGTTTTGACGGCAATCGCTGCTCTTCCAACCTCTCTTGCACCTCCGAGGAACTTTATTTTCATCGGGATTGTATTCACCCTCCAGCTTTTTTACAGACGTGTTGCAGTAGTATTGAACTCCTTTAGATGTATTCTAACATTTAAATAGTAGCCTTTTCCGCACTTCTCTGACGCTGCCATTAGTAACCTTAAGTTCAATTAAGCTCATGTCACCTATCGTCAGAGCGGCATCTCTCTTAGCCTAAGTTATAGATTTGAATCTTCCGCGGAGAAGCTCATGGATGTCTTTATTGTTTTCCAACGATGGTAACGGCACCGACAGAGAATGGGCCTCCTAGGTTGTGAGCAAATCCCATCTCTGCGTCCTTTACTTGTAATCCCTCGGCTTTACCCAACACTTGTCTTGTAAGCTCCACAATCATTCTGCATCCGGTGGCACCTATAGGATGACCAAAGCACTTCAATCCGCCATCTGGATTTATCGGAAAATCACCATCTATTGCAGTAACGCCATTTCTTATTAGGTTTGCACCTTCACCGGCTTTACATAATTTCATGTCTTGGTAGTTTATGAGTTCCGTGATTGTGAAGCAGTCGTGAACTATACCGAAATCAAGTTCTTTTCGAGGGTCTTTTATTCCCGCTTCTTTGTAAGCCGCTTCTGCTGCCTTTACGTTTGCTGGAAAACTCAAAAAGGTTTCAGTTGGTCTTAGCCATGGAAAGAGCGTTTCAACCGCCATACCCGAGGCTTTTATCGTTGCATATTCGTCTCCCACATATTCTCTTGCGATTTCTGGTCTCGTTAAAACTACTGCCGCCGATCCATCAGACATCGCGCAACAATCAAACAAACCAAGTGGGTAGGCAATTATTGGTGCATTCATCGCTTTATCTATAGTTATTTCTCTTCTGAAATGAGCCTTTGGATGTCTCGCTCCATTGTAATGATTCTTTACCGCAACTCTCGCAAGGTCTTCTTTCGTCCATCCCCATTCTTTAAATGCTCTGTTTGCAGCCATCGCAAACATAGCTGGTGCCGAAGCCATGGTTAACGTTGGATCAGGAAACATTGTTTCAATGCCGGGTAACCCCCTCGACCCTTGATCTAAGATTTTCTCTACACCACAAGCTAAAACCATGTCATAGACTCCAGACGCCACCGCGTAAGCTGCATTTCTTACGGCATCCATTCCCGTGGCACAGTAGTTTTCTACCCTTGTAACAGGCTTGCCAAACAGTTTAAGTGGATCGGAAAAATTGGTGCCCGCCACTCCACTGAAACTGTAGAAGGTGCCGCACCAAATTGCTTCAATGTTCTTCTTTAGGTCAACGTTTGCCTCTTTGCACGCCTCGTAAGTTGCTTCCACAAGGAGATCTTCTGCGTCTTTTTCCCATATTTCCCCGAATTTTGTAACTCCGGTGCCAATTATGGCAACTTTATCTTTTATTCCTCCCATTTTTCAACCTCCTTTTATGCTCTTACTGGTCTAGCTCTCCAACCATAATGTTTGAAATCTGATTTTTCGTTCAATAGTCTAAATGTTAGCTCAACAGGTGTGTCTATCTGTATATCTTTTGGTTCGCAATCCACTATCTCTAGGAACATTCTGCATCCGTCCTCTAAGTCAATAACGGCTCTTACTCCAGGATTTATCCCGTCTCCCTCAGTGTTTCCCGGACCAATCAAGTAATCTAATGTATAAGTAAAGATCTTGCCACGTCTTGCAAGCTTTACTTCTTCATAATTATCTTTGGCGCCACATACCATGCAACATCTACCTATGGGGTACGATAATGTTCCGCAGTTATTACATTTCATTCCGTAAAGGGGTAGAATTGATTTTTCATCTCTCCAATACATGACGTGAGCCACTTTTGACCATTTAGGCCACGCTGTCTCACGAATCCTCCTGAAATCTGCATATTTTTCATATGTTGAAAGAGTTCTGCTCGACGCTACGTTTGCGGAGACCCCTCTTCTCTTTTCCTTTATTTCTTCTATTTTGTTACTAGTTTTCATTATGAATGCGTCGCTTCCGTCTCCATAACTCGCGCATAGAATTCTTTCATTTGGCTTTGCATTTTCTAACGCGGAAACCAGTAATAGTAAGCAATGCGGTGTGCCTGTTATACCGACATTTAAGAAAAGTGGGTCTTCTATTTTGTCTTGTTCAACGCCGAGTAGTTGTGGAGATCCAAGATAAGTTCTCGGGTCTGGTGCATAGAAAGCTATCTTAGAAATATCCTTCGGAGTTAAATTACATTTTTTCATCAATCCTGATATGGCCTCGGGAAGGTTTTTCATAAACCCATACTTTATGTCAAGCTTAGGTTCAAACTCCTTTGGATAATCGTCTACATCTCTTCTCCATGGGCCAGGTATCGCGTCCCTTACAGTGTAGAAACTTTCTATTTCTGCGATGCCATCTTCCCCAATAAGCAGAGCCGCAGCAGCGTCACCAAATATTTGTTCATAAATAGAAGCCGGTGTTGCAACTCTACGGTCCGCAGATACGATAAGAATTTTTTTCGCTGTTTTTGCTTTTATTGCATCCACTGCAGTTTTCAGTGCAATTGTTCCAGCTCTCAGAGAGTTGGTGAAATCGGAAGTGAGCGCGTCTTTTCTCAAATCGAGGGCGGAGGCAATTATGGATGAGCTTTGTTTTTCTTTGAATGGAGCGGTGGTGGTGGCAAAGAATATTCCATCAATTTCTTTCGGGTCGATTCCGTTTATGCAATCGAGTCCCGCTTCTGTAGCCATTGTTAAGCTATCTTCATCCCATGCTGCAACCGCTCGTTCTCCCGGCATAACAACGGGGATGCCTGATGCTCTCGCAATTTCGTCTCTACTTAGTCTCCATGTTGGAATGTATGCTCCATATGATAGTATCCCTACCATTAACTATCACCCTTTAAGACTTTAGAGTTTCAAAATGTGTAGACCAGTTATATAATGTTTCGTTTAACCTTTGATTTGTGAATGTTCATTTTAGCTTCTCGTTGCTCTCGTAATATTCACATTGCTCCGCTATTTCTTCCAAACAGGCGAAAGCACGAATGTTAAAGCAGGCTCCATTTCCACAACAAACATCGTTAAATGAGAATGCAGATGTTGGTAACCTTCCTTTCTTCTCACAAAAATCGAAACTTGTTCTGCCTCTTTCTTCCTCTGCGGTCATAGAGTAATGTTTACATTTTATGCAACTTTTCATTTCTTGTGTCTCTCTGTCCTCAGACTAGTTTTTACCCTCTAAAGCTCTAATAACCAATCTTTGCTAGGTAAGGTTTAAACATATCTGCACTTTTTTTAGCGAATCATCACCTATTTTCGCTTCCGAAAGATTTTGCAGCCGTCCATGTTTTAGAACAGTGTGTTCTGAAATATAGTATTATCAATGGGTAGTCTCTTCTTCTTATGCGTAGCGCGCTGGTGAAAGGCGGGATCAATATTGCAAACTCTGAGGTTAAAGAAATGTCTAGTTGTGACGATAGTTTTAGGGGTTCTAGTGTCGCTGGCTACTGGACTATTTAAGAATGAACAAGGAATAGGCATACCTGAAATCAACCATTATGGTCACCCTCTGGCTTGGCGGGTGACCAATTTTAATGGTCCTACAGAATATATTTTGACTAGCCTTGCTATAGACACCGCATTTTGGATCATCGTTTCGTTAGTTGCTTTATTCGTCTTCAATGAAATTGTAGTTCCTAAGTTGGGAATAGGCTTTAATTACAAGACAATTTTAACGCCTTTAGTCTTGTTCATTCCTCTAGGCCTTGTAATGGATTTTGCTCACGAGATGGGTCACGCAATTTGGGGAACCGCTGTAGGTGGAAGCCTTACCTATATGCAGATAGCCTATCTAGAAATCTATCCTCGACTCGCCATAACTTCACAATTCCAATTGGGATTAACAAGAGTCGATGGACTAACAACCAACTTTGCATACGGTTTTATGCTTCTAGGCGGTTCAATGACAACCCACATTGTCGCATGGCTGATAGGTCTAATTCTGCTCAAAACAAGTCTTGGAAACAACACAAAAGTTGCAATGAAACTCTTAGGCCTCTTCGGCATCCTCGACCTTCCCTTCTACGTTTTCTTCCCCCAAATAGGACTACACCACTGGATCATATTAGGCGGTTGTAGACCTGAACCTCTCTTGGGAGCAAGAAAGATGGGCATACCGGATCTAGCGTTTTACTTAATTGTAATTCTTTTAACTCTTGGGCTTGTCTTTCTTTACTTCAAACCTCTATGTATGAAGGCTTGGAAGAAGACGACAACAGCAATTGGAGGATTAAATTTGACCTTCAAAACTGAAATGTTGAAACCATTGTTTGGAGCGGTAGTCTGTGGAGTTCTTATTTCATTGGCTACGGGAGCAATTGAGAATCCCCCAGAAGCCAGCATAATTGGAGCCACATATTATGGTTATCCTCTTGCTTGGATAGTGACTATGACTACTCTAAACAACACTACAAGTTTCAGATTCGCTGATCTAGCCTTAGACGCATTATTTTGGATAATCATTTCCTTCGTAGCCCTAGTAGCAGTGCAACGGTTCTCAAAGCGTTCTATCAAGACAACCTAGTTTTAGAATAGCGCGTACCGCAAAATGAAAAAAGAGGATAGTTTGCGAGAGGTATTTTCAATATGTGCCGCTTTGAAAATATCTATACTAAAGCTCTACAGCATCTTGTATCGCTGAAAGAAAACACTCTAAGATGCTTTCATCCCAAGGTTTTCTTCCTCGCAACACTGTGAAAGACGTTTTCTTCTTCTTGCAAGCTCGTCTACACGCTGCTACTATCTTTCCCTTCCAAGTTTCGGCGTCTTGAAGCAAGATTATCTTTTCATAACTGGTCGTTTCGATATAGTTTGCGACTTGTTTCGCTACGTATGTTATTGTTTCAGCGTCAAGGGGAACCGCGATTTCATGCTGAGACAGAGGATAAACCTCATCAAGTTCTATAGGTATTATTCCAAAGGGCGCCGCATAAGTACATACATGAACCTTAGCTACTTCCTTACCTATTCTCTGTTGGATTTTCTTCAAGACTCTTTTATGCTCCTTCGACTTGTGAAACGGTTTCGTTCGAGTTTGCGGCAGCAGAACGAGAATCTTCGCCTCTCTTGGTGGAGAATACCTTTCAAAAATTCTTATTCTATGACGAACAACCTCGGGGCGGGCTAGCCCCAGAGAGCCGAAGAAGAAGAGACCACTCTTTTTCGTCACGGGACTTTGTTTCTCAAAATATTCACTGTATTTACCCAGTCGTTTTAAAGCCTGAAGAAGCGTTGGGTGCCCATGAGCCCTCAACTCCAAGTGTTCCCAGAGGCGTCCCTCAATTATCGTCTGTTTTATTCGCCTCAACTCAGAGAAGCTAACGTGAAGATTGTGTTCAGCAAGTATCACCTGCCTCTCAACTTTCGGCATCGCCATCACACTCTTCGGATCGTTCTTTATGCAGACTGGACATGAACATGGAAAATATTCCAGTTCACTGAGCTTGAAGGTTCCGTACTCCGTCATGTAGCGGTCTTCACGAGCGTAAATCGAGTAAGCGGCAGAATCAAAAAAGTCGCACCCTAAGGCAACTGCCAAGGCAAACATGAAGGGGTGACCGGCTCCGAAAAGGTGAAGAGGACGATCCGGCGGTAAATTCATTTTCGCGGTCATGATCATGTCAACTAGCGTGTCGAACAGATACTGTTCCATAACCGGGGTTGGACTGCCCAAAGCATAAATCTGAAAAGGCAACTTTGCCATTTCCCTTGCTGATCGGGTGATAAGGTCGAGGTGTTGACCTCCTTGAACCGGTCCAACCCAAGCTATGTCGTCACGGGTTTTGACCTCTGCCAATTTCTTTGCTCTGCTTAGGGTTTCATTTACCGTATTTCTTGCGTATCTTTTGGAGACTCTCCACCCCGTCGGGATGTCCAGTATGGTGGCGATGTCGGTGTCAATTTCCTCTTGGTAACGCACAATTTCTTCGGGGCTGGTGTCCACGTCTCCGTAAACGAGAATTTGGTAGGCTCCGGAGTCGGTCATAATTACGCCGTTGAAATCTAGAAAGTCGTGTATTCCCTTTTTGGCGGCGATGTCTTTGAAATTCTTTTTTATTATGTAGGCGTTGGTTATGAGGGCTTTGCAATTAAACTTCTCTTGCAATTTTTTGGGTAAGACTGGTTGAACTGTAGGATTTATGACCGGCAATAGCAGAGGCGTCTCGATGATTCCGCTCTTAGTTTCAAATCTACCTATCCTCGCAAGTAAATCCCTGTCTCGTATCTCAAAGGACATGGAGGCAGCCGCCAAGACACACTTATATTATAAGTGCTTCTCTTAATTGTGCTGGTCAACGAAGGTTAGAGAATGGTCTGCGAAGTTCAAATATACAAAAAGCCTACTTTAACAAATCCTGTCTTGATCGAAGGATTACCGGGCATAGGCTTCGTTGCGAACATCGCAGCGTTACACCTTATCCAAGAGTTGAAAGCAAAGTTATTCGCAGAAATTCGTTCCGCTTATTTTCAAGACCTTGCCATAACAGCGGAGAATGGAAAAACACACTTTCCAATCAACCAACTCTATTACCATAAAGGAAGAGATGGCGAACGTGACCTCATCATTCTTTATGGCAACACGCAAGCCTTGACAACGGTTGGACAGTATGAATTGTGTGGCCGAATTCTGGACGTTGCCGAAAAGGTGGGATGCCAATGTATCATGACTCTCGGCGGCTTGAAACGAGAAGAAAAGGTTGAAAAACCCAAGCTCTATTGTGCAGCATCAGACCGCGAATCTCTACAGGATGCTTTAGGTGTCGGTGCCAAAATCATCGGCGGACGAATCTTTGGTGTGGCTGGGCTCCTAGTCGGATTGGGTAGACTAAGGGGCATGAAAGGTTTTTGTCTTCTAGCCGAAACCCCCGGCTTATATACGGATGCAGTGGCTGCGCGGGAGGTCTTAAAAGCTGTTTGCAGAATATTGCATCTGAAAGTGAATTTGCGTAGATTAGACATGGCTGCGGAAGCAACAAATAGTATGCTTAAATCCTTTGGCATAGTTTCCCCTTCGATAGAAAAAAGAGAACGGGAACCTAAGTTTCGTTGGTTTATTTAGATTCGGCTTCTTTGGTGAATAAATCGTATACTTTTTGAACTCTTTCGGCTGCTGGACCTGACCCCTCTACCACACCTTTTTCAGTGACTTTAACTTTTTCCATAACCCAGATGAAACCTTTATCTTCGTATAGCTTAACCATGGTTGGAAACACCTTTGTAAGACGTTCAGATAAAGCCTTTAGGTCAAAGGGTTTTTCCACGGTGAACATTTGGGCGATGGTGCTGCCATTCAAAAACACTCTGTGTAAGGATGTGCCCTTATCATCTTTTGCATCTGACAAACAGAGGCTCAGCGTTTCTGGGTTTATACCCGCTAAGGTTCCGCTGTATTTTTTTCCGTCCATCGTAATGACCATTATCGTTTTATCGAGCAGTGCCGCTACTTCTCCAACAAATTTCCTTTGAGCTACCGACATTTTATCACCTTCTCTTTACTGTAATACGATTAAGAACTTATTTATTTCGAAAGAAAATGGGGTAAACCCGTGGCTCCTTCATCAGCGCATAGCGATAAGGGCTTCGTAAAGGTGTCACCAAATTTTGGATGTAGAAAAGTTTTATAGAACATCAACAATAAACTTATAGAACAAACATCAAAAAGTTCTTGTTCTCACTTTTCATATTTCATCAACCTTTTCATCAGTTGCCGTTTTTCTCGGAAGAAATTGTTATCCTATTCTCTGCCACCACGTAACTTTTCTTATCCACGAAAATGATTTTACCTGGTTTAAGATCGTTTTGCAAGTTCACGTTGGGGCCAACAATACTGTGGGGACCAATTTTTACGCCTGGTGAGAGGCAGGCGTTGATGCCTGTTTTGCAGTTGTCACCTATTATGGCGCCTAACTTGGCTGTGCCGGAATCTAACTTCTTCCCTTCTATTCTTAACTTAACGTTTTTCTCATCGAATCTGAAGTTCGCGGTTATGGTTCCAGCACCGAAGAGGCAGTTGTCAGAGATTACTGAATCGCCTATATAGTTCGTGTGGAACCAGCAATTGTCGCCGATTAAGGAGTGTTTTATTTCGGTTGAAAAACCTACGACACAGTTGTTGCCGATGGAAGAATAATTCCGAACCAGACAGTTATTTCCGATGAGGTTATTTGAACCAATGTAGCATGGTCCTCTTATGCAGGCGCCCTCAAGAATTCTGGTTCCCCGTCGAATCCACGCCTTACCTTCAACTTGCGCCCTCTCCGAGATTTCAACATCGTCTTCGACCGTCTGTTTCCTTATGCGTGTATCCATTAGATACTTGTTTATGGTGAAAAGGTCCCAAGGATGTTTGTAGCCCGCGAAAAATCCATCATAACCAACGGCTCCAACAACATTCTTGTCTTGAATGAATTTTTGGATTGCATCTTCGTATTGGTGGTCTGAAACTGGAATTTTCTTGTAGTAATCGAAGATTCGTTTGGTCATTATGTAGACGCCGACCACAGCCAAATTGCTTGGTTCTTGACCTTTCGGCGGCTTTTCAACAAAGTTTGTTACCTTGTCGTTCTCTACGTGAATTATCCCAAACTTCCATGTTTCTTCAACAGGTTTGCAGGAAAGAACTATGTCTGCGCTGCCTTCCTTGAATTGCTTAGTCATCTTCTTAATGAGCGAACTTTCAAAAATATCGTCAGCATTGACAACAAAGAAATTGTTTTCCACCAAATCCTTTGCAGTTTCAAGAGCGTTCGCCATTCCAAAAGCTTCTTTTTGAACCGTGTAGTTTATGTTAACTCCAAGCTTGCTGCCATCTGCTAAGTATTCTCTAATTTGTTCTCCGTTGTGTCCTACCACTATGACGAAGTCTTTTAAGCCAGCTTCTTTCACGGTTTCGATAACGTGTTCAATCAAGGGCTTTCCCCAAACTTTGAACATGGGTTTTGGCTTGCTCACTGCTAAGGGGAAAACCCTCTTTCCCGTTCCGCCAGCAAGTATGACTGTTTGCAATTAACCACCCTTTAATAGATGTTTTAATTCTTTTTTTGCGAATTCGTAGAGGTTCTTAAGTTTTTCTTCTGTCTTTGCCTCGGCGGAAACTCTTATGACTGGTTCGGTGTTCGATGGTCTCAGAAGAACCCAACCGTCTTTATCTAGCAACTTCACTCCATCTATGTCTAAAACCTCTAAACCAGAATCCTTAAACCTATCTCTCAGCTTTTCGATGACGGCAAATTTTAGGTTATCTGGGCACTCAAAGTTTTTCTCGTAAATAGACGGATACTTTGGCAGGGAGTCAATCATTTCTGATAGTTTCTCGTCGCTTTTGGAAAGTATTTCAGCCATCCTTAAACTCGCAAAAATGGCGTCATCTGCTCCGTAGCATTCAGAAAAATAGAAGTGACTGCTTTTTTCTCCCCCAAATAAAGCATTTTCCTCAATCATCTTATCCATGATAAAAGTGTGCCCAACTCTCTCAACTATTGGAATCCCGCCGAGTTCTTTTACGTATTCTTCAACAGCCATGGAACAACTCAATTCATAAACTATTTTGGCACCTTTACTTTTTTGCAAAACGTCTTTGGCAAAGACCAGCAAAGTCAAGTCACCGGGGATAACGTTTCCTTTTTCATCTACAAAAACAGCTCTGTCTCCATCCCCATCGTATCCCACTCCAAAATCTGCCTTATTCTTAACTACTTTGTTTTTTAATTCACCTAACGTCTCTTCCTTTGGTTCTGGCAGGTGTGCCGGGAATGTGCCGTCTGGATTTTGGTTTAAGGTTAAAATCTTGCACCCTAACTGCTTGAAGAGAAATGGAGCAACTAATCCACAGGTGCCATTTGCTGTATCCGCTACCACTTTAAGCCTTCTTTCAATTTCTATTTTGTCCACAACAAAATTCATGTATTCTTGGATTATCCCCTTATAGCTGCTTAATCTACCTTTTTTCTTGCCGAGTCTTTCTAAATCGACTTTTTTGGCTATCTGTTTGATTTTCTCCATATCCTTACCGTAAAAACATCTCTTCCGCCTAAAAGTCTTAATTCCATTCCATTCTGGAGGATTATGAGAAGCAGTAATCATGATCCCTACGTCCTTTTGAAGATGATTTATTGCAAAATAGAGTAGAGGTGTTGGAACTATGCCGACATCAGTAACATTGCAACCTGTAACAAGACCAGAAACCAAAGCTTTTCTAAGTTTTTCTCCGCTCAATCTAACGTCTCTGGCAACCAACACTTCTTTATCTTCTCCCAAGAAAGTTGCAAAAGCTGCTCCTATTCTAGCTGCAACTTCCTCTGTCAAATCTTCACCAAAAACACCCCTTATGTCATAAGCTCTAAAAATGCTGTCAAAGTTTAATTTTTCAGAAGCGGTCAAAGAATGTAATCTCCAACATTCTATTTTCCGTAGGATTACTTAAATCATGCTTCGGTGTTCACCTAGAAAAAGCACGTTATTTCATCTACGGATAAATCTGAAGTAGATTCTGCTCACTCTTTTGGGAGGATGGCTTCCCAGATTCCGAATCCACCCACTGTTTCTTCCCTCTCAACGGGATTGTACCATTTTTTTGTTGTTCCGACTTTAGATCGCATTTTCCATTTGAAGGATTTCGGTTCTCGGTCTATCCTCTCCAGCAGTTTTTCTATTTCTCCAGTTATTTTCTCTCTGTCTTCTTTTTCAAAATTTTTAGGGTCAATTTCAGCTTCTGCTCCCAACTTGTCTATCTCTGAAATAAACCTGTTAATTTTTTTGAGGTTGGTGGTGGCGGTGTACCAAAATCCCCAGTCTCCTGATAGTAGTTTAGCTATGTACGAGGCGCCTATACTTTCTTTTCCTCCTTTTTCTTCAACTTTATGTGTCTTCAGCAGAACCAAACAGTCTTTCAAATCCTTTACGCTAAACGCTTCCCACATCTGTATTTTCTCAAGCAACATATCAGTTACAGTGATGGTTGGATGGTCTAGTTCCAGTCTTCCTTTGAAGTTCACTGGATGATTAGCTACTATCAACTTGTCGTAGAATACGTCCACGTAAAACCAGCCTTTTGGATGATAGTATATTTGTCTCTCAGAAGCGGCTGAAGAAAGAGTTGCTCTTCTTTTGGCATATTCCCTATCACTGAAGAAATCCTTAATCTTATTCCTATGTTTGCGGTAAGCCATGAAATCTATGTCACTGTATTCTTGGCCTTTCACAACTCCTGTTCCCGTTCTGCTTAGCTTAATTGCGAAGTCTCTGAACTCTTGACAATGCATCGCTACCCCTAATCCACCCATAATTCTGAGAACTAAGCCTTTCTTTTCAGCTTCTTCAACTATGTTTTCAGCTTCTTGGATGAACACTTTTGTGGGAACTATTCCTTTCCATTCTTCAAGCAGTTCTCTTCTAACTTCTTTATCGAGCATCCAAGACATTTAGCCGTCTTCTCCTTTAGCCTTCTATTCTTTGGAGCCTAATGATTTTGTCGCCCTTGAATTCGATTAGAAACGCCCTTAGAATTCCTTCCGCATATTCGCTTCCAGGGTTAACGCAGTATGTTCTGCCTATTTTAATTGAACCGGATGCTTCGTGTATGTGTCCGTGTAATCCTAGGAAAGGTTGATACTTTTCAATAGTCTTTCTAACAGCTTTGGAGCCCACTGGAACCATTATGACTCTTCCTCCTTGAATCACCGGGTTCAAATCGTCGTCGAGCAAGGGGGCTTCATCCAACTTGGTTTGGTAAGGTGGAGCATGAAAGTTGAATATGGCTGATTCAGTGTCTTTTAGTTGAGAAATGTATTTTTCCAGTCTCGCCTCAAGTTTTTCATCGTCTTCTTCTCTGGTAGTATTCCAAGGACTGGGGTTAACCCAACCTGTACTTATCATCTCATGGGTTTCATCGATTTCTATTATCTTTCCCTCTGCATTGACTACGTCTGGGTGATCTCTGATTAATTTGTCTACTGGAAGTCTGTCGTCATTTCCGGGACAAACGATTACCTGGGTTTCGTTTGGAACTTTCTCGCGGATTAGGTCAAGCCAGTTTTTCAGCGTTGAGGTCATGACTTTTGAGAACACTTCATCTACTTTCTCACGGTTTTTACTCATTTCCTCATATTCTTTTTCATTGGTTAAATATGAGTAGTATCCTATCCCTCGAACGTCCTTGACTGCCTTTTCCAATCCGCTTGAGTTAATTAGATGATTTTTTCCCATCAGGTAGTAAGCGTATTTTCCATCTTTTCTCTCGACGATGGGAACGATCATCTTTCCAGTTAGATCTCCACCGCAGATAGCTACGTTTACTTTCAGCATGGATGAGGCATTTAGAAATTTTCTCCAAACTCCTTCAGATCCATGCATATCAGTGGCGAAGAGAATTATTGTATTTTTGCTCTTTCTTCTGAATAGTGGTGTCAATCAAACCATTCCTGATTCCGATTCTGTATTCCTCAGAGTTATGGAGCTATTTAAGTTTACACACTGCCATAAGGAAAATCTTAAATTCTATAAATGTTAAACTGGAAGAGCGTTTGAAAAACTAAGGTGGATAAAAAGATGGGTGAAAGTAAACCAGGATTGTTCGCTAGAGAAGCTACTGGGCTAGTTAGAGAAGTAGGGTTTATGCTAGGTGTAATTATCATCATGTCTCACGTTGTTGGCTTAGGGTGGCAGAAAAGGGCATTCCAATTCACTGGTCCGAAGCCAGTGCCAATGGATCAACTTCCACTCGGTCTTCCAGCAATATTCTGGGCTTTCCTAGTCTGCGGTATAATTGTGATGATCACTGGCTACGCGGCGGGATACGTTACGGCTGCTATGCCAAGATCTGGTGGCGGCTACGTAACAATTTCAAGGGTTATCCATCCAGTGGTGGGATACAATGCAGGCTGGTTAATGTTCCTTGCTGAAGCCTTTTCCTATGGACTAATCGGGGTAGCGGTCTTTGAAGCGATAATGATATTCTTTAACATTGCTGGCATCGCGATATCCTTTGATGCAACAACTCTCTTCATTGGAGGCGTTGTAATCATCGTAATCTTTACAGCACTTGCCTTGTTCGGGGTAAGACTTTACGGTTGGCTCATGCACGCTATGTTCTGGCCGACGCTTGTAATTACGATTGCCTTCTTCGCTATGTGGATCGCTGGCGCCATGGATCCTAGCGTCGTCTCAGCGGGCGTAGAATCGGCTCTGGGAGCACCACCATCAGTTTTCATGGATCAAGCAATAGGTACGGGAATGACAGATCCTGCGAATATATCAACTTTCTACGACGCTTTCTCATTTGCACTTGCAGGAGCCTTCTGGGCTTACATGGGATGGTATTCAGTTACATTCATCGCTGGAGAGGTTAAAGAGGCGAACAAAAAGCTTCCTATGGTAGTGCTTGTGTCTGGCTTATTAATAATGCTAGTCTATCTAGGGGCTTCGTCTTTTTCAGCGATATCGACTATGGGTGTAGCGCAAACGGCGGACGGACAATTTAGTTTCTTCCAAGGATACTCTTGGTTAAGCTATGGTCCTCTAACCGACGCGCAAAAAGCGGCACGTGACGCCGCGATTCCTAATTTCCAATCTGCATGGAGCACAGGGATTGCATCCATCATCGCCCAAGGCATGGACTTGGGATGGCTTTCATTATTGATCGCAGTGGCTGGTGTAATCTGGCTTGCAAACGACATACCACCATTCCTCTTAGTCGCTTCTAGAACCTTTTTCGCCATGTCCTTTGACAGAATGATGCCTGAAAAGTTTGCAGAGGTTAGCGAGAGATGGCACTCACCGACTTGGTCACTGATTATCACAGGGATATTTGGAATCGTCGGGTGCGTAGCCGAGTCAAACGTTGGTGGCTTAGGGGGTTACGTCCAATTTGCAGGAGTGGTTGGAACTGACATATTCGATGCGGTCTTCCTAACCCTATTCTGTATATCGATGATGTTGCTTCCACTGGAGAGAAAAGAGATCTATGACAGAGCCGCTGTTAAGTACTCGATAGGAACTGTGGTAGGACTTGGTGGTATAGCGTCGTTGTTAGCAGGCTACTGCTTATTCACGTTCGTGAGGGAGTCTGTTGGCTTCATGTTCGCGCCTACCGGCACTAAAGACCTAGTAAGCAGCATCGGCTTCTGGGGTTGCATCGCTGTTGGAATAATGCTATACGTCTACTACATGTACAGAAACACAACCAAAGGCGTCGACATGAGAACCTTGTACATAAGCATCCCACCAGAGTAGCTTTAAACAGCTTCACCCCCCTTCTTTTTAGTACTCAAACTGGTGCTCTACATGTCTCAAGAATTAGGTTTCATCACCGATATGATGGAAGAGCAACTTGCCAAGGGAAATCTAAGATGGTTAGCAAACTTCAAAGAAATCTACAGAGACTACGCTATAGATAACTTCTTAATCCCAATATACGCTGTGGGAAGTCTGACAGAGAAAGGATTCTTCCTCTCTAGAATATTCTCAGCTTTCGTAACGCCAAAGTATAAAATTCACTTTCTACTCTACACATCCACCGAACTCAGCGTCAAATCTTTGAGAAAACTTATTCTATCATGCAAACGCAAGTTTGGTGACGATGACTGGATGTTCATCACATTAGTTCAGGCCAAACCCATCGAGAAAAAGGTAAAAGGTGCTGTTTTAAACCTCGCAGACGAAAGAGTAGGCATAGCGGCTTACAGTCTCGCTTCAAAGACTGAAATATCATCAGAAAATACGCTTGGAAGAGCGCTCAAGAAAAATTTGAAATTAACCGAAGCAAGATTTGAGTCACTCAACGTACCGGACTACCTGAAAAGCATTGCCATCATATTCTCATTGGGTACGCTTTTCTTAGTTACACTCTTATTTCTCAAAATATATACAAATATGCTTTTGTCTCTCTTGATTATGATCGCCTTCTCAATTATAGCGGGCTATCCAATCTACAAAAGATGGTATCATACTATTTTCTCACTGGATAGTAAAGGGTTTAAACTTTGGAAAGGCGGAGATCTCGTTGAGGGTAGATGGTCTGACTACACGGATGTCTCAATCTATGTCACCCCGGGACATGAGACTTCCATCCGACTACATTCTATGAAAGAAACATTCGATATACCGCTCTCAAGAGTAGGGCTTTCCAGAAAAGAAGCCTACAACGCAATTAAGCAAATACTGAAGAAAGAATAGCTTCTATTCGATGATTGGAGTTTCGACGGCGGTATTCCACCACGGTTTATTCCACTTCTTGTCAACTTTAGGCAGACTTTTCAGAAGAACCTGTATCCTATCTCTAATAGTCGCAGCCTCGCTTTTTTTCAACCATCTTTTAAGCCCATCAGATTTTTCCGCCAAGTTTGCAAGATTTAGCGTGGTTGTCAAAGCAAATTTTTTGTCCTTTTCCAAAACCTTTCTGATTCTGTCTGGGTTTATCTCTCCGTTTCCATTTCCAATAGAATGATCCAAAAAGATCGCGCAAATGTCTTTTACATCTTTATCCTCCATACCAAGGACAACCTTGTCGTCTGCATAATGGGGGTATGGTAAGATTCTGTACTCTTGCTTGTGTTCCCTAAGTTTGTCAAGTTTCTCTTTTGGGTACTCCATGATAAATTGGCTTTTGGACAGTATCAAATATTCTAAACCAATCGTGTATAGATTCTCTTTGTACCTCTCAAAGGCGTCTTTAACTTTTATTTTATGCTTCAAATCTATGCAATCACAAAGGATATCCATCACTCCCACTATCGGGGTTCCTCCCTCTGCTACCCCCTCAATAGTGGTAACTCTATACCTTTCTCCATGCCTCCAAGCATTGAAACGCCTATCATTCTTGGTTGCAAAAGATTTATACTGAGTTCCAAAGGCATTATCCATGTCTAAAAGAAGCTTGTAGAAATTTAATCCCTGCTTTTTAGGAACTATGTAATCCGTATCCTTTATTCTTCTAGACAACGGACCCGAACCATTCGCATTTTTACAGTGAATTTTGACGGCACCTCCACCGAACAGCAGAACCGGAATGGGTTTCTTGCTAACCATTTTCTTGAAGGCTTCAGGATATCGTTTATGAAGTTCCTTTGCGTTGAGAGCCGCCCAAATGGAGACCATGGCACTTTTCATTGGGAAATAACTCATGTCAACGTAAGATGGGACACCAATCTCCTCCCTAATCTCCTCCGGATCAACACTGGAGGTCAGAGGTAACTTAACCTCGTAGGTGGTTCCATCCACATCTTTGTATAAAATCACTTTCTCAGGCATATCCGAAGTAAATCTCCTTTAACTTATTTAGGTGGTCGGTTCGAAATCAGCTCCTATCTATAGCGTCATGCCCCACTATTTTTACTTTTGCTGATATATAAACGTCATTCATAACCTCGAAAGTCGCAGAAGCGACATCTAAACGTTAAAGAATAGTTGGCTCAACAACGTAACAGCAGCTTCTGTAAGCCCCTAAGCCTTTTAGTTTTAGATGTGCCTCATGATATAGAGGGATAGCTGGATGAAAAAGACCAGCGTAATTGAAAACGGTATGATAATAACTCCTTCTAAAACAATAGAAAAAGGCGTAGTGGTTTTTGAAGACGGAAAAATCACAGCAGTGGGTCACAAAAACCGCGTAAAAGTGCCTAAAAATGCTAAAGTGATAGATGCCTCAGGCAAAATCGTGGCACCAGGCTTTGTTGACATCCATGTTCACGGTGGCAAAGGCAGAGATATAATGGATGCATCTTACGAGGCGGTTAAAGAAATAGCGAAGTTTTTGGCAAGCTACGGAACAACATCCTTCGTTCCCACAACTATTTCCGCACCTCACTTTGACCTGCTAAGAGCCGTTAAAGCGGTGAAGACAGCAATGGAAAAGGGAACCCACGGTGCAGAGGTTTTAGGCGCGCATTTGGAGGGTCCATACATCAATTCTGAGAAACGTGGAGCTCACAGCGCCAATTATGTTAGATTTCCTTCCATAAACGAATTCAAGGAAATATGGGAGGCTTCCAACCACGCTGTGAAAATCGTGACATTAGCCCCTGAGCTTGAGGAATCCAATATTTTGATACAGAAGTTGCGAGAATTAGGAATAGTGGCTTCAATTGGTCACTCTAACGCCACTTACACCCAAGTGGTAGACGCCATAAGGCATGGTGTTCGGCATGCAACTCACATGTTTAACCGAATGAGTGGTTTTGACCATAGAGAACCTGGTGTAGTCGGCGCCGTTCTTGTTAATGACGAACTGACTGCAGAGCTAATCTGCGATAGCATCCACGTTCACCCCGCCGCTATGCGTCTTCTCGTCAGAATCAAAGGATCGGAAAGAGTAGTTTTGGTAACTGATGCTATTCGAGCAGCAGGTATGCCTGATGGCGAATATGCGCTGGGTAAACAACGTATAATTGTAAAGGACGGAGTTTCTAGGTTAGAATCTGGTGACTTTGCTGGAAGCACGCTGACAATGAACTGGGCAGTAAGGAATATGATGAAATTGGTTGGAACGCCTCTGCAAACAGCAGTGAAAATGGCAACCATAAATCCGGCAATGGTTATTAACGTTGACAAATACAAGGGAAGCCTAGAGCTTGGCAAAGATGCTGACATTGTGGTAATTGATGACGAAATAAACGTTTACGCGACTATAGTGAAAGGAAACATTGTCTACAAAAGCTAATCTTTAATCGTCGACAATTGTTTGGAGCAAAAATCAACTAACTTAGGCAAAGTGGGATGCTCCCCAGCTGGGTTGGAAACATAATATGCAGCAACAGCGTTTGCCAACGTCAATCTACAACGATCTGGAAGACCTAAAGCGTCGCCAAAGATGTTTCCGGCGTTCCAAGAGTCTCCAGCGCCAGTAGCTCTCAAAACAGAAACTTTGAAGGCTGGCACCGTAACTTCCGAGTTGCCGATGAACGATCCGGCGAAGGTTGTTGTGTGAAGGTCCACTCGAGCTGAAAGGTTTTTCGCCAAGATTCTTGCGCATTCCTTAGCTAACTCGTTGAGTTTCATCTTTTTTTGGAGGTTACATACTTTTTCGTCGAGTTGAGAAGCATAGCAAAAGGCTTCGTTCTCGTTGACGCTGAAGATGTCAACAAGTTTTCCTAAGAGAACTTTTTTGACAAGCTTAGGAGCTTCTTCTTTTTTGGGATTTGGATCTGAGGTATCGTAATATGTTTTCCCTTTTCCCTCTTTCTTGACGTAATTGAAAACTCTTTCAGCCAGTTGTGTTCCCCAACGCCGAGTTCCAGCCCAATGAAATATGCATACGTAGTCGGCTTCTCGCAAGAGTTGGAAATCTTCTGGGGTAAGGTTGTTTGGACCGAATTCTGACAGGGAGCCAAGGTCGCTCATCATGACGTTGACTTTTTCACCTTGATGGGTTAGCTCAATGGCGGTGGTAAGCGACATCTTGCCACTAGTTTTCACATGAGAAAGATCTGCCTTAAAGGGGTCTAGATAAAACTTGAGCAGATGAAGCCCCAGCAAACTAGTTTCAATAATGGGGGAAACTTTGGCGCCTAAGGCTGCTAAAGCTGCGGCTGTGTTAGCGGCGTTTCCTCCTCTCAACTCCTGCTGTTTTATGCCGTGAATGCTTCCTCCCTTACGTTCAGAAACTTGAGCTATGGCTTTGGAGAAATTGTTAAGGTTTCCTTCATATGTTACCAAGCGGTCCAAGAAAAAGTCGGGCATAACAACTACGCTAAATTTCTTTGTTGGCTTTAACTTCTCTAAGAAATTGAGTAATTCTTCCAAGTTTTGTGTGAGCGACATTTCTACGTCCTCAACTTTCCAACTATTTAACAGTAGCAGCTTTAACGCTTTAATTTCTTCCTTGCGCAAAAAGCATATCTGTTCTTCTCTAGATTAACGAAATGAAACGTAACCGCTTAGAAAGGTGTGGTATGAATGGATTTTAGCTTTACGCCCGAACAGAATTTGCTCAGAAAAAAGGCTCGTGAATTTGCTGAAAAGGAAATTGCGCCTAGAGTAGATGAAATGGAAGAAACCGGTAAACTTCCAATAGAACTACTGAAAAGAATGACTAACCTTGGATTTATGGGAGTTCTAATTCCTCCAGAGTATGGCGGAACAGGTGCAGGACACATCGCCAGAATCATAATATTAGAAGAAATCGGAAGAGTAAACGCCGCCATAGCAAGCACACTCTTAATATGCCATCTAGGACAAGCCCCAATAATCTACTACGGTTCAAAAGAACAGAAAAAGAAGTGGCTACCTTCATTGGCAAGCGGCGAAAAGCTAGCAGCATTAGCAGTCACAGAACCCACGGGCGGCTCAGATGTGCTAGGCATAAAAACAACCGCGAAAAAAGACGGAGACAACTACGTTCTAAATGGAGAAAAATGGTTCGTAACCAACGCCCAAATAGCCGACTTGTGTGGAATACTCGCTAAAACTGGAGAAAAGGGTCTTAGCTTTTTCATTGTGGAGAAAGACGCTTTAGGCTATGGGCTTGGTAAAGAAGAAGCCTTCGTTGGATTAAGGGGCTGCACCGTCAGCGAAGTATTCCTCGACAACTGTAAAGTGCCTAAAGAGAACTTGATAGGGAAAGAAGGAGACGGACTACGAATAGCTTTGTCTGCAATAGGCAATGTAGGCAGACCAGGAGTGGCAGCAACGGGATTGGGCATTACACGTAGATGCCTAGAAGAAGGTTCAAAATACGCGAATGAACGAATGGCTTACGGGAAACCTATTGGCCAACTTCAGGCTGTTCAGTGGCTTCTAACCGACATGTACATGGACTATCAAATTAGTAAGTTGTCATCGTATTACGCAGCTTGGTTAAGAGATCAAGGTGTAAGATGCGACGCAGAAAATTCCTTGGCAAAATTCTGGGGTGCTGGTGGCGCCGCTAGGTGCGCGCACAAACTTGTACAGATTTTTGGAGGCTATGGTGTCATGAACGAGTTTGTTCCTCAACGTCTTTTGAGAGATGCTGAGACGCTAATACCTATGGGAGGCACGCTGCAGATAATGAGGTTAATAATGGCGAGGGCAGCTTTGAAATTCAAATAGTCATCTTCGATGACGGTTAGCCTAACATTGGTAGTGTTTGACGATACTGTTAAGTTATTTGTGATGCCTCTTATGAGCCTATCTTCGCTGTTCCTGTTCCTACAAAAGGGTCAAAACCTTTAAGAACCAAGGAGATATATGATAATGCGATGCATGGAAGGGGATTTGAACCCCCGAACTTCCGCTTAGTAGGCGGGTGCTCAATCCGAACTAAGCTATCCATGCTCTACTTTTTTCACTGTTCTTAGCGTGGTATTATGTCAATTAGAATCTTTAGTGATGACCTCTGAAGTTTCTCAAATGCCATTTGCGACTCTTGTTTTTCTATTGCTGTAATGATTTCAATCATTTCCTTTTCTCTGCAAAGTAAGAAATGCTCTTTTGCTCTCCTATTGTACTCGACGAAGTTATTTGGAATTGTTGGATAGTCTATGCAAACTTGGCAATCACATGGAATTACCTTACCGTTGTTTTCAACAGTCTCCAAAAATGTTTCCTTATCTTGCAAAAGGTGGAAAAATTGAAAAAAGCCAAAGTTAAACGAGAAACCGAAGAAGAGATCGACCTTCTAGATACAATGCTCTCAAGTCTTGTAGAGACTGTTGGAAGAGAAGGGCATCATAACACAAGAGGAATATGAAAGGCGGATCAAAGAAAAAACAAAAGTCAAATAGACAAATATCAAAAGCCAAACACAAAGTCAGTGGGTAATTATAGACGAGAAATCAAGTTGTGTATTGCGTTCAGATATGTTTGATAAGATGATTTTGGAACTATAGTTGTTTTTCCATGCACATCATATGGAGTTTGAGGTTTAAGAGCAGACATTGGAAGCCCATGATGAGAACAGATTATAGATAATGTATGACTATCTGGAATGTCCACAAAGGGGTCTGCATTATGTGAAAAGGGCACTACTTTAGTTGCTACCAAGGCATTCGTTCTTCTCTTTATTTCATCGAACATTGCACTGAATCCTTTTGAGGCTTTCATGCCATATTGTGTGCTTCTATTAAATATGACTAAGTGCATCTCTGGTAGCTTGAAGTTCCAATTCTTTGCGTTTGTGAAAAAGTTGAATTTTTGGTACTGGCTTGGAACGTTAACACCATATACCAATCTACCGATGTTGTCAATAGCTCTTGCTGATGAGCCGTCTGCGCTACATGGTACTGCTAATCTTTCGGAAGCAAGTATGGCTAATTCAGTATAAGACGCAAAACTTGGGTTGCAGTCTATCAAGAACAAAGTATCTTCTCCCAATTTTTTCTTAATCTGGTCTATTAGGTCAATTACCCAAGAATGAACCGCTTTCCATGCGTCTGGTGGTTGTGGTAATATGCTGATTTGATTTATTACTTGCGCCTGTAATTCGAGGGAGGGGTCACCTGCGATAAGGTAAAGATTTTTTGGCAGATTGTCATTGTAGTGCGTAGAAGATGGACTTAAAACGTACCGAAATTCAGTGCCTGTAGGCTTATAAGGAGATGAAATTCTCTCATCGAAATAACCTCCTATTGTTTGTCTTTTTGGTTTCTGACTAAGTAACAAGTCAAGGTTAGTAGAGCCTCTACCATTACCACCTAAAATAATCTCACTGACATTAGCTTGTGGACATAAATCTATTACGACTACATTTTTGTCTGGATTATCTTGTGCATATTCTCCAGCCATCATGAAAGTGAGAAAGGTTTTACCTGTACCACCTTTATTGTTCCAAATAGCGTATTGCATGCATGTTCTTTTGTTAGAGGTTCTATAAAATTCTTTCATAAAAAACATCCATCACAAATAACTTAACAGTATCGTGTTTGACAAAGTTTTAATTGTCTTAATAATCGTAACTAATATTGTTCATGGTGCTTAGAAATGGTGGAAAAATATTCTTGGTGGAACGAGAAACAGAAGAAGCTTGCTGATGAAGCTAAGCAATTTGCGGACGAAAACATACCGCGGGGCGAAGAAATAACATGGACTAAAAAGTTTCCATCCGACCTCATAAAAAAAATTGGAAAAAGGGGCTGGTACGGAGCCATAATTCCAAAGGAATTCGGAGGAATAGACGCAGGCGTAACCGGATGCTGCATAATAGCTGAAGAACTCGCTCGCATATGCTCTGCTCTAACAGACGCTTACGCCGTGACCATGTTCGGCGGTACAGAACAGCTGATAGCCTTCGGAAGCAATGAACAAAAGAAAAGGTGGTTGCCTAAAGTTGCTAAGGGCGAGTTGTTGGGAGCAGTTTGCATCACAGAGCCTAACGTTGGTTCTGACGCAGCTGGTATAGAAACAACAGCGACGCGTGAAGGTGACGAGTACATTGTTAATGGTAAGAAAAGGTTCATAAGCAACGCAGGTCCAGCTGGAATCTATCTAGTATATGCAAATACAAGTGATCGCTCTGAGGACAAAGCCAAGTATAAGCATCTCAGCGCTTTAATCATCGAGAAAGGCACACCTGGTTTTTCAGTTGAAAGAATAAACGAACTTTCTGGATGGTTAGGCTTTCCAAACGGATATCTAGACTTTGACGATGTAAGAGTGCCTGCGAAAAATCGGCTGGCAAACGAAGGAGACGGCTGGAAGATACTTATGGACGGACTGAACTTCGAGAGAGTCGTTTACAGCGCCCAAATTTTGGGTCCCACACGAGAAGCCCTACGCTACGCTGTTTCCCATGCCCAGAGACGAATTCAATTTGACAGACCAACCATCGACTTTCAAGTTAATCAGTTCAAAATCGCCGACATGATCGCGAGACTGAAAACAGCCCGTCTGCTCGTTTATCACGCAGCCCACCTAATGGACATGAATGAGGAAGCGATTCTGGAGGCAACCAACGCCAAACTTTACGCGTCAGAGGCTTTCGAAGAACTTGTAAGCGATGTCGTTCAGGTCATGGGCGGAGACGGGTGGACAAAATTCTACCCTGTTGAGAGCATGTCGAGGGATGCAAAGGTTAACACAATAGCTGCTGGAACCAGCGAGGTCATGAGGATAGTTCTCTACAGGCAGGGATTGCGAGCCATGAGAGAAGAATTGAAGATGCCGTTGCGGCGCGTACACGAAAAGTTGGGAGTTCCAATTTCAACAGTTAACCCAAAGGTTACCAAAGAAATCAGCGAGAAAGCTATACTTGAAATTCTGGCAGAAGATTACCGAGCTAATCCAGGCATATACATGAGCCGCGAAGACATGAAAGGTTGGCTTGCAAAAAGCGTAAGCGAAGATCAACTGGACAAAGTGTTGACATCCCTTGAGGCTAAAGGACTCGTAAAGTTGTACAAGGATAGACGTGGCGCCATCGTTCTGGCTAAGGCGACGTACAAGGGGTTGAAGAAAGCGAAGCCGCTGGAACATTACAAGTGGTTCCCTGATTGGGTAGATAAAGAACTGCTCTTTTAGCAATCATCCTCTCCTTTTTATTGTTTCAATTCCATATTCTGAAAAGTTGTCAGAGAAAGAGAATTGGAAAGGAGGTGTTTTAGTGTCATATAAGAATATTCTTTACGAGAAGGATAGTCACATAGTAACCATAACAATCAATCGTCCTGAGGTCCACAACGCCATCAACTGGGAAACTGCAAAAGAACTCCAGAAAGCGTGGGAAACGTTTCGAGACGACCAAGACTCCTTCGTCGCCATCATGACCGGAGCCGGAGACAAAGCTTTCTGCAGCGGATGGGACCTGAAAGAAGCTGCCTTCGGAACCGGTGTCCTCGAAGAACTCATGGACTACGAGAAGGCTCGGGTTGCCATCTATAATTCGCCTGGACCTTGCGGCTACACTCGTCGCGTGAACATCTTCAAGCCTACTATTGGCGCTATTAACGGCTACTGTTTCGCCGCGGGTTTTGAAACAGCCTTGTCCCTTGACATTCGCATCGCATCCGAAAACGCTGAGTTTGGTTGCTTGGAACGCCGGTGGAACGTTGTTCTTGCTGACGGCGGCAACGTAAGGCTTCCCTTGATAGTTGGGTTTGGGCGAGCCTTAGAACTCATAATTACGGGTCGACGTTTCGACGCCCAAGAGGCTATGCGTATGGGGTTGGTTACAGAGGTTGTGCCCCCGAAGAAACTAATGAACAGAGCTCACGAACTGGCTGAAGCTATATGCGAACTTCCTCAAGGAGCCTTGCGGTCAGACAAAGAGGCTGTGTTGAGGGCAACTGGGCATCCCCTTGAAGAAGCCCTACACATCGAGGCGGAGATGGCAGCATCCATGTTCATGAGAGGCGACCTATTCAGCGAAGGCGCCAAAGCTTTTCTAGAGAAGCGAAAGCCAGACTGGAAACAACATGGTCTGTAAAGACATTGGCTATGTACCGCAACTGCGCCGAAGAATGTTACGACTATATAAAGAAAAAACTAGGGGGCCTATCTACAGAGAGGAGATTTCGGCAATTCGGTCCCGAATCATGTTGACCCTATATATAGCCCCCTCCCCCTATTCCGAGACAGAGAGAATCAAAAGTGTTTTAATTCTTCAAACACCAATTAACTAAATCTAACGTGGTGTTTTCCATGGCTGAGGAAAAATTTGAAGATATACTGTATGAGAAAGCTGACGGAATTGCTTGGATAACCATCAACAGACCAGAAAAATACAACGGCTTCAGAACAAAAACAATCGAAGAAATGACCTTTGCTGTTAAAGACGCAGATAAAGACCCAAAAATCCGAGTTATCGTTATCACAGGCGCAGGCAACAAAGCCTTCTGTTCAGGAGCAGACGTAGACGAATTCGCCAAAGAAATTTTCCCAAATCCTCCAAAAGCCAGAATCTACCTAGAAAAATTCATCGGGCTACGCGACGCAATAACAGGAGCCGGCAAACCAGTCATCGCCGCCGTTAACGGTTACTGCATCGCAGGTGGACACGAGATTCACCTATGGTGCGACATTACCATCGCCTCAGAAAACGCGAAAATAGGTCAAGGAGGCGTCAGAGTTGGTAGCGCACCTATCTTCGGCGGATCACAACTTTTCGCCAAAAATGTAGGTGAAAAACGAGCAAGATACCAAATGTACACAGCTGAACCTTACACGGCTAAGGAAGCTGAACAGATGGGTTTGGTTAACAAGGTTGTTCCGCTGGAAAAGTTGAGGGAAACCGTTGTCGAGGTTGCTAGAAAGATTATTGCTAACAGTCCCCAATCCATACGGTTTGTTAAAGCATGGACAAATTTCACATCTCAGCTTGAACGTGTAACCTACGAGTTGGCGAAAGAAACCCTTATTCATGTTTGGTATACTGACGAAGCGAGAGAAGGCGTCAAAGCGTTCTTGGAGAAAAGAAAACCAGAATGGGACAAATACAAACTTGTCTAAGCGAGGACGAAACGGAACAGATATAAACGTCAAATTATCTGGTGTGAAAAGAGTTAATTATGATGGCGTTGCCTTCGTCAAGATGGTTAACATGAATAACATCAACCGAGATGAATGCTGATGGAAGGAGCAAATGAAGAATCTATGAAAGAAATCGTACACATCATTCCTTTAGACCACGAAATCGACAGCGCGGTTAGACCTTTCGACGAGTTAAAGGCTAACAGAGTATACCTGTTGGCAGCAACTGAAACTTTTGGGAAATATTCAGAGGAAATGATAGAGAGACAAAAATACTATCTGAATATCGTTAAGGAAAAATTGGAAGAAAAAGGAATTCAGGTTCAAAGTTGTAACATCGACATTTCCAATCTGGTGCAGATGATGGAAAAAGTCGCGGAGATAATCCGGGAAGAGAAAGAAAGGAATAACTTGGTTTACGTCAACATTTCCGCATCCGGCAGATTTGACTCGGCAGGTACGACGATAGCGGCAATGTATGGAGGAGCAATAGTGTACTATGTGTTGGCCGATAGATATTCAGAGAATGCTGAAGAGATGAAAAAACATGGAATCAACATCTGTACGAATTTAAGATTAAGGTACTTGTTGGATTTTCAGATGCTTCTGCCTGACGATCCGAGTGAAAAATCATTTCTTGCCACCTACTATTTAAAACAGAAGACAAAGAAAGTCGCAAAAACCGAAAAAGGAGACACGTTAAGAGAGTAGTGGAGGACGTTAAATCCTTTTCAGTTAGACAACTGAACGATAGATTTGCTCAGAAGTAAGAAGGCTTAGCCCTAGTTTTTTCGTCTCACATAAACCGTTTTAACCTTTTCGATTTCTCCCTCGCGCTCGTAGCACTCTCTGCACTCTTTATCCAATTCTTCAAGCACTACTGGTTCAAGACGTACCTCATAGCCTAAAGAATTGTATAACTCAACAATCTCGCTTAATCTAGGCTCTCCAATAGTAGTCTGCTTGACCCATCCCTCTTTTTCCAATTCCTTCTCCCTCAACCCTTTCCTCTCAACCATTACGTTCCTTCTCGTATAGATCCTTAGCGAAGAGGCCAGCGCCTATGGCTCCAGCAATTATGGGGTCAAATTCTTTCTTCATGGGTAAAGCTTTGATACCAATTATGTTTTCTAACCTTTTCACGATGCCAATGTTCTTTGAGATTCCACCGGTAATAACGAAGTCCCTTTCCACACTAACTCTCCTCAACAATTCTGCGATTCGAATAGCCATCGCCGAACAGTAGGCAGCCAAAACCATTTCTTTAGGCCATCCCTTGCGCAGTAACCCTAGAGCTTCAGATTTGGCAAAGACGACGCAGGTGCTGCTCACAGGCTCAGGCTCATTCTCGCCCCTCAGAGACATGGAACCAACCTCTTCAATGGGCACAGACAAAAGATCAGCGATGACTTCTATTCCTCGACCTGTGCCAGCCGCACACTTGTCGTTCATAAGAAAAGCCATAACCTTACCCTTTTCGTCGCAGCGAATTGCCTTGCAATCTTGACCACCCATATCCAGTATGGTTCTCACAGTGGAGCCCCAGATGTAGTTGGCACCCCGAGCATGACAAGTGATCTCCGTAATTGCTTTGTTGGCAAAGGGAACGTTCACTCTCCCATAGCCAGTGCCCACAACATACCGAATATGATCTAATTTCATTCCGGTTCCTTCTAACGCCCAGTTCATGGCTTTGTTGGCACTGTCTGGACTGCTCGCCCCTGTTCGCATTATGCTGTAGGCGTAAAGTGTACCGTCGACCATGACCGCTGCCTTGGAGCTCACCGCTCCGACATCGACTCCAGCCGTGACAATCTCTGCTCTAGTCCAGTCCTTGCCGGGCACAGTTCGCCTATATTCAGGCCATCTCCAATATTCGTTCCTCATTTTCCACTTAGTCCACCTTTATAATGATGCGAGAGCAGCTCCTAAGGCGCCAACGAATTCCGGCTCTTCCGGCACAAGCAACTCAACTTCTAGAATTTTCTGTAAGGAACTGACAAATCCAACGTTTTTAGCAACTCCTCCCACTAGAACAACATCCTTTTGTATTCCTAATCTGCGCGCCAAAGAACTGATTCTGTTGGCTATGGAGCCATGTATGGCCCGGGCGATGTCTGCTTTTGAAACTTTTTCATGGATCAACGACACCACTTCAGATTCGGCGAAAATGGTGCATTGGGCGTTCATTGAAATTGTCTTCTTTGATTTCAATGATAAGGGACCTATTTCCTCCAGCTTTACCTCCAACGCCCTCGCCATGGCTTCAATGAAGGTTCCGGAGCCAGCGGCGCATTTTTCATTTATAGCAAAGTCAATCATCCTTCCCTTTTCATTGCATCTGACCGCTCGACTTGTTTCAGCGCCTACGTCTATCACCGTTCTAACTGAAGGATAAAGAAAATTCCCTCCCAGAGCGTCGGCTCCCACCATGCTGATCTCGTTGTTTGTGTAGAGAGCTAAATCCTTCCCAGCGCCAGTCGCCACAACATGGTCGATGTCACCGCGTGATAAACCGGCTTTCCGTAACACGTCGTTGAATGCTTTTTCTGCGGCGGCTTTTTGGTTAAATCCGCTTGGTGCTAGGCCCTTAGCTAAGATTTGATCGTCCTTCAAGACTAGTGCTTTTACGTTTTTGGAGCCCATGTCGATTCCTGCAGTTATCGTTTTCATCAACCTCTGTTTTGCCCTTGATTTTCCAAGAAGGCATTTTTCTGAGCTAGGTTATTTTTTCGTTATACTTATACTTGAGCCTCCAGAATTTTAGTTATGATAAAACGGTCAAATAAGTGAAGTGGCTGATCTATTCTGGGAGACTTCGAAACTTTGGCGGCGTTTTTTTTGGATTGTTCTATTTTTTTGTCCAGTCGTAAAAGCCCTTTCCAGTTTTTCTCCCCAGCAAACCAGCCTTCACCATTTGCCTCAACAGTGGGCATGGTCTGTATTTCGGGTCTCCGATTTCGTTTTGAAAAACCCCTGTTATGGATAGAATGGTATCTAAGCCAAGATAGTCCAGCAATGTGAAAGGACCCATAGGCCAGTTTAACCCCAACTTTATAGCTTTATCAATGTCTTCCGGTTCTGCAATGCCTTCCCAGACAAGATACATTGCTTCGTTCAAGGCTGGAATCAGAACCCTAGTTACAACAAAGCCGGGGCAGTCTTTATTTACCACAACCGGTTCCTTGCCCATCCTTTTCGTAACTTCAACTACGGCGTTGATGGTTTTGTCAGAGGTTTTGACTCCTCGAATGATCTCTATCAGCCGCATCAATTGTGGCGGATTGAAAAAATGCATGCCACAAAATTGTTCCGGTTTACAGATGGCAGATGCGAGTTCGGTGATGCTGATGGATGAAGTGTTCGAACCTATGATTGCATGTTCTGGGGCAAATTTTTCCACTTCCTTATACATGTTTTTCTTGAGTTCAACATTCTCTGGAACCGCTTCGATTATGAGGTCAGCGTCTGTTACTGCTTCTTTTAGGTTCATCGTTGGGTGAATTCTTTTGAGGGTTTCGTCAACTTCTTTCTGAGAGATTTTTTCCTTCTTTAGGAAGCTTTGTAGACTGTTCTTTATCATGTTCATTCCCTTGTCTAGAAACTCTTGCTTTACGTCTCTCATACTAACCTCATATTTCGCAGATTGAGCCGCAACTTGAGCAATTCCGTGACCCATCAGTCCTGCTCCTAAAACGGCTACCTTCTTTACCTCCATTACAAACACCTCGTTTCTTTGATAAGCGATGAAGGAGATATATAACTTCTGACCGCCAACTTAACCTAACAATCAATAGAAAAGGATGTGATTCAGGTTTTAGGGGATAATTTCTGGAGCCACTTGATTTTCGGCGGATTTCGTATAGCAGAATATACGTTCTCTAAGTCGTCTATGTAATCAGTGAATCTGTAGCCTTCTCTAATTTTGTACTTAAGACCCAAATTCACATGCAACTCCTCCAGAATCGATTGCTCGATCATGCGGGAGCCGGAACGAAAAAACTCCTGCATGCCTTCCATGAAGATTTCTAATTTTTCTGGAATTTCTTCTCGTTTCAAGGAATAATTTTTTTCTAAAAACTGGTAGATAATGTTGGTTGCTGTTTCTCGGAAGATCTGTTTCAGATTTTCATCTATGGTTTGTGATATGAGTTTCTTGAATTCTTCTTTGGTATCTGCGCTCACAGAATGGTCACCATATGTTATATTCCATAATATTGCTCTCACCAGCCTTTAACAATTCATGACTTGTCCGAATCTGAGTAGCCCTTGTGTGTAGTTGTTTGTGTCAGATTCTGAATATCTCTGGTTACTGATAATACAGACTTCGATTTCATATGAGTTAAATCCGATAACTCTGGGAACCTTTACTTGGCAAAATTGTATGGTGGCTGAAGTTGTCGAAGGATACGCATGGGAAGAAGAGGTCGTGGAAAGTTTTTCGTGTACCGATCAGTAAGATAAAGAATGGAGTGGGAATCTTATTGGGCAGCGTGGGTTTGGCTGCTGTATTGATCTATCTGATAGGCGAAATCATAGAGAGCGGATCCATCACTGCATTGATCCAAAAGTCCCTTTACGAGGAACCCTTACACCACAATATCTTCTTAATATTTGGTGCCATCCCAGCTTCCATGGCAGTTGGCTATTTCTACCAAAAACTAAAGAATCTACAGTTGAACCTTGAACAGACAGTTGAGGAAAGAACAGAGCGCTTGCGTAAGTCTGAGGAGAGAATCAGAGAATCAGAGGAGAAGTTTAGGAACCTGTTCAAAAGCGTACAATACCCCGTGAGCATCTACGTTGGAAGAGAAGGGCGTCTAATAGAATGCAACGAAGCATTCAAAAAAATGCTAGGATACAGTGATGAAGAACTGAAAGACAAGACGTTCTTGGATTTTATTCACACTGACGATCACGCCTTGGTTCTAGAAAGATATAGAAAAGAATATTCAGAAGAGGAACTTCCCCTTGTATACGAAATAAGAGGAATAAACAAAAAGGGAGAGATTATTCCCCTAGAAATCAGCGTGGGCACGTATAAAAAGAAAGGCAGAGTAATCGGCATAGAAGTAATGCTAAGAGACATCACAGAAAGAAAGAAAGCAGAAGAAGCCCTTAGGGAATCTGAGGAAAGGCTTAGAACCTTGTATGAAAATATACCAGATTCCTTGGCCGTTTACGTTGGAAGAGAAGGGCGTCTCACAGAATACAACGAAACATACAAAAAATGGCTTGGATACACCGATGAAGAGCTCAAAGACAAAACCTTCTTGGATAATGTTCACCCTGACGATCATGCCATGCTTATAGAAGAATATAGAAAAGAATATTCAGAAGAGGAACTTCCCCTCGTATACGAAATAAGAGGAATAAACAAAAAGGGAGAAATCCACCCATTCGAAATCAGTGTGGGTCCTTATAAAAAGAGAGGCAAGGTCATCGGCATAGAAGTACTGCACAGAGACATCACGGAAAGAAAGGAGATGGAAAGGAAACTGCAGGAATACGCGGAGAAACTGCAGGGATACACAGAGCACTTGGAGGATATGGTGGAAGAAAGAACTAAGGAGTTAAGGGAGTCACAGGATCGGCTTCTCAGGTCTGAGAGACTGGCTGCCATTGGACAGTTGGCCACTGCGGTTGGACATGATTTAAGGAATCCCTTGGCAGCTCTAAAAAATGCTTCTTATTATCTGAAAATGAAACTGCCGTCTTCTAAAGATGAAAAAGTAAAAAAGATGTTTGGGGTCATAGACAAGGAGATCAACTACGCAAACAACATCGTAAAAGACCTTATGGACTTTTCCAGAGTCAAGAAACCTGACCTTAAGAAAGTAGACCTTATTTCATCAATCCAAGACGCTATAGCCCAACTCAAGTTTCCTGAAAACGTAACACTCACCACAAAATTCAGCAAAGTTCCAACCATAGAAGCTGATCCAGACCAAATGCGAAGAATCTTTCAAAACATAACCTTAAACGGGGCGCAAGCCATGCCCGACGGTGGCGAATTAACCGTTTCAACAAGAAAAAACAGCGACTTCGTCGAAGTCGCATTCACGGATACAGGAGTCGGCATACCAGAGGAGAACATGGAGAAGCTCTTCAAACCGCTCTTCACAACAAAGGCCCAAGGCGTTGGCCTAGGATTAGCCACCTGCAAAAACCTCGTAGAAAACCATAACGGAATGATAGCGGTGAAGAGCAAAGTTGGCAAAGGAACAACTTTCACCGTAAAGTTGCCTATTCATCAAAACAAAGGGATGTGAAAAGTAGACATTAAGAATAATCATTCCAAGTCTCTAAACTTTCTGTATATTTTGGCGTATTTTTGCTCTCATTAACCTTTAACAATTCACGACTTGCCCGAATCTGAATATATATGATGTTATGAACAATACACATTCCAGCTTCATACAGATTAAATATGATAACCCAGAAACTTCATTTGCGAGTTCATATGGCGCAGTAGAAGTCATTGGGGTGGTTGATAATTTCGCATCATGGAAGGCTAACTAGAAAGAAAGCAGAAGAAGAACTGGAGAAGTACAGACTTGTAGTTGAAAGCCTTCCTGATGGGATAATTACCTTAGACCTCATGGGAAACGTTACATCCGTAAACGATGTCATTTTGAGTTACGGATACAAAAAAGAGGAAGTCGTTGGGAAGAGTCTACTAGAGTTTATTCCAAAAAAATATTGGTCAATGGTAAGTGAGCATCTGACGGATCTGGCAAAGGGAAAATCTACTCGATGGGAAGTTGAAGTCAACACCAAACAAGGCATGGTGATTGCGGAGTTTAGAAGCATTCCCATAAAAAAGAGGGGAAAAATTGTCGGTTTCCAGAGTATTATAAGAGGTATCACCAAACAGAAGCTAATGGAGGAAGAACTTAGGGAGTCTGAGGAGAAGTACAGGCTCATATTCGAGAACTCTCCTGATGGGATAATTACCTTAGACCTCATGGGAAACGTTACATCTGTAAACGATGTCGTTTTGAGTTACGGATACAAAAAAGAGGACCTCATTGGAAAGAGTTTCCTAGAATTTGTTCCGTTTATTTCGGAAAAACATCGGTCTATTTTAGATGAACATGTTGCGAGTGTAATTAGTGGAAAAATTGTTCAAGGGGAAACGGAACTTAGCACGCCAAAAGGCATGCTGACTATGTGGTTCAGGGCTAGTCCTATGAAAAAGATGGGAGAAGTTGTCGGTTTCCAGCTTATTCTAATAGACATCACTAAAAGAAAGAAGGCGGAAGAGGCGCTAAAAGAAAGTGAAAAAAAACTTAGAGATGTTATTGACACTTCTCCTGATGGTATTGTTTGGGTTGACACAACAGGCAAGATAACGTTAGTTAACGAAAGAGGATTTGAGTTAACAAGATTTTCGAGAAATGACCTCATTGGAAAAAACTTCATAGACGTAGAGGCGTTAACCCAAGAATCAAAAGAGAAAATATTGGAAAGTTTCATGAAAAGAATTGAGGGAATAGATACGCCCCCTTATGAGGTAGGACTTGTCACAAAGAATGGAGAAGTTCTCCCATTCGAACTCAGTGCTTCTCCCATTTGTGAAGGAGACAAAATTGTTGGTGTACAAGCGGTTTTTAGAGATTTAAAGGAAAGAAAGAGAGCCGAGGAAATACTTAGGGAATCCGAAGAAAAATACAGAAAGCAGTTTGAGGAGACACTTGACGCGATCTTCTTAGCCGATGCTGAAACAGGTATAATAATTGACTGCAACCGTGCAGCATCAGAATTAGTTGGCAGAGAGGAATCAGAACTTGTTGGTAAACACCAGCGGATTCTCCATCCTCCGCAAAAAATCGAAGGAGAATTTACTAGGACTTTCAAACAGCATCTCAAAGAAAAAGAAGGGCAGGTTCTGGAAACGCAGGTCATTACCAAAAAAGGAGAAATCAAAGATGTTGCCATCAAAGCAAATGTCTTTGAACTTAAGGGCAAAAAACTGGTTCAAGGGATGTTCCGAGACATCACCGAACGCAAACAGATGGAAGAGAAGCTCAGGGAGTCAGAGGAGAAGTTTAGGAACTTGTTCGAAAGTATACAGGACCCCGTGGGTGTCTTCGTTGGAAGAGAAGGGCGTCTCATAGAATACAACACAGCATTCAAGAAATTGGCCGGATACGCCGATGAAGAGTTGAAAGACAAAATGTTCTTGGATTTTGTTCACCCTGACGATCACGTCTTGGTTCTAGAAAGATACAGAACAGAATACTCAGAAGAGGAGCTTCCCCTCGTATACGAAATAAGAGCAGTGAACAAAAAGGGAGAGATTATTCCCCTAGAAATCAGCGTGAGCACGTATAAAAAGCAAGGCAGAATCATCGGCATAGAGATAGTACACCGAGACATCACAGCAAGAAAGAAGATGGAAGAGGAGCTCAGGGAATCTGAGGAAAGGCTTAGGAACTTGTATGAAAGTATACCCGATGCCTTAGCCGTTTACGTTGGAAGAGAAGGGCGTCTCATAGAATACAACAATGCATTCAAAAAATGGTCTGGACACCCTGATGAAGGGCTGAAAGACAAAATATTCTTGGATTTTGTCCACCCCGACGATCAAGCCATGGTTCTAGAAAGATACAGAACAGAATACTCAGAAGAGGAGCTTCCCCTCGTATACGAAATAAGAGCAGTGAACAAAAAGGGAGAGATTATTCCCCTAGAAATCAGCGTGAGCACGTATAAAAAGCA
>Ga0209636_10000230_pt1 | contig 49782 bp, 41 predicted proteins | sample DeeMarSWOR152_54_FD_187464 | JGI IMG/M metagenome (GOLD analysis project Ga0209636, IMG submission 187464) | Marine sediment microbial communities from White Oak River estuary, North Carolina - WOR-1-52-54 (SPAdes) (version 2) | ecosystem: Environmental > Aquatic > Marine > Intertidal zone >...
CCGAACATTTGTATTTCTAAACCGTATTCGTTAAACAACGGCCTAAAATTCGGATCAGATATGTAATAACTGTCCATTTCAATTAGGATTCTTGGACTGTCCGCTCTTATCTTTTCTACAATTCCGGCTGTACCTTCGAAAACCAAATGCCTCATATAGGAATCCAAATAATTACCAGCTATCCTTCTCCCTGTGACAAAAGATACGTAGTTTGTTAACACCGGTTCGCCGAAAATAGTCTCCTCTCCGAGGCTCTCGTTTTCAACAAACTCTGTAATCTCGTAAAATCTATTAGCATAGGACGGGTTTAAGTAAAAGTCTATTGTCTGGAAGTTTGAAAATATCGAAAGGGCCAAAACAATCGGTATCATCATTTTTATTAACCGATCTTTGGATATAGCAAAAGCTCGTGCAGCAGCGATTGAATAAAAAGTCAGAGATATTATGAAGTAATGATAAAACACCAACTTCAAAACAATCAACATTATTATATCTACTGAAATGGCAGTGACTGCTAAAAAGAACAACGTCTTGTCTTTTTCTGTGTACGCCACACCGAGCGATAGTAAAGCCAAGAATATAGAAAAAAACCCAAGTCCCCAATACTGCATCTTTTGGTTACTCGGCGCTACCAAAGAAACTTTCGAAAACATATGGTAGTTTACTGTCTGATCGATATAATTTTGGCCAAATATCAGTAAACAAACGACAAAAAACAATATGCAAAACAGCGGAGTAACAAAGGCGAATTTTTTGAATTTGATTTTTCTTACATTCAGAAGTAAAATCAGAAACGGAAAATACAACAAAGCGATGTATCTGAAAAATACAGCAAACGTAAAAACTAGGGCTGCAAACATCTCACTAGTTTTAAAGTCTTTTTTGTTGTTATTTTTAATTAGAATATACGCTGAAACTAGAACTAAAAAGGAGGCCTCCCACATACCATGGCCCATTGTGGAAAACGCTATAAAGCCCGGAGTGACTAGAAATATCAAGGCTGAGATGATTGAAGCCTTATTGTTTTTTAACTCACTGCTCAACTCTTTGGACATGAGATACGTAAGTAATACGCACAAAGAGGCAGACAATAAAGAGATAACTTTTGCTACCCAGAAACTAGGCCCGAAGATTTTGAAAACAACGGCAAGCATGTAAGGCTGAAGAGGGGGGTGCGCAAAGAAGAAATCCTTATACGGCACAACGCCGTTTGAAATATACCTTCCAGTGTTGAAGTAAAAGGTCTCGTCGGAAAAACTCGGGTGGATGAAAATTGATTGGACCAAAACAAAAGCCAAAATTATAGCTATTAAAATCCAAGTTTGTTTATTGTTGGGCATCATATTCGTGACCTTTTCAACGATCTTATTAAAAATATTTTTATTTCTTTAAACCATACCAAAAACACTACTGCGAACAATGGGACAGTGCAAAGGAACGGTATGTGAAATTCCGAAAACGGAAAATCCACACCATGCGATAAAGCCGGCATACGCGTGTCAATTGCAAAATGACCGTTAATGACATTTTCGAATAAAGGGCTCCTTGGGCCAGTTTCCCAAAAATGTGGCCAGTAATGTTCAGCCAATGGATTATAAAATACTTGGAAACTGTTTAGTTTTTCAAGCCAGTCAGAGCGCATTCTCATAAATCCCCAATCGTATGCCAAATCCTCTGCAGGCTGCAAACCCAAGAAATTTATAAAAATCGACAATACAACTAAACTAAGAATTAAAATAAAGAGCAGCTTTGATTTAATTCTGTCGAATGCGTATAACAGGGGAACAATTAAAAACGGGACAACAGGCGTCAAGTATCTGTTTCCAAAGCAATATCCGCCCCACCAATTGCTGCGCATAGAAATAACAAATAAGAAAGAAATAAGCATTAAAACAATAATAATTGCTTCTAGTTTACGCTTTTTAAACATCCAATAAAGACCTAAGAATGAAAGTAATAAAATCGGAGAATAAAAGACTAGGCCTCTGTAAGGGAAAAACAGTAGACGAATAAAAACATATGGGTTGAATGAAGGAATCAGATGGAATTTTTTAAACACCCAATCTAACGATGAAACAAACGAGTACTTTACAAATTGCTGTTTTGTTATTTCAGTAACTTGATAATAATTTGTAGACTTAAAGTTAGCATAAGCCGATTTATAGAGTTCGCGGTCTATGTACGAACTCGCGAACTGTAGTGGGTCTCCAAATATTGTGTAGTTGTAAATAACCAGCGGTGAGATGCCTATAATGAGGCCGAGTAGAAACATTAGAAACTTTCTACAATAATATTCCTTTTTGGTCCCTAATAGAGAATATATCAAAAGCAGTGAAATCGTTAGAATTAAAAGAGGTTCTACAACAGCCGCGAATCCGATTAAAACTCCGGCTAACAGAAACCTTTTGGAGTTCGAGGCAACCTTTGCCCCAGCATCTTTCTTAACCATTTTATAAAGCAAATAAAAAGAGAAGAATGAAAAGAACGCGCTGGCCGCATGGTTCATAAAATGTAAGGCGTAAGGAAAGGCGAGGGTTCCTAATCCGTAAGTAAAAGTTGCAACTATCCTATAGTTTTCATTTTTTACAATATTTTTTGACATCTTATAAATCAGTACAGCAGTTAAAGCAGTGAATATAGAAGAACTAAAAGCGGTAACCAAGAACATAGCATTCAGGCCGAAGAACCCAGGGTCGATATATGTGAAGATAGGCACTGAATCATGAAAAGTGGTTATGTAATCGCTACTTGACTCGTGAGTTTTGACAAACCTCTTTGGGAACAAATTGTAATAAATAAGTTTCCATGTTCCATAAACAGGTGTTGCCAAAAAAGAAATGCCTGGACTTTTATCCGAATAATAATGGCCTTGGTAGACAGACCGGTCGCCTGTTAAATTGTGAAAACTGTCAATTTCTAGCCTATTTTCCTCTACTATAGACTTAGTCAAAGAAAGGTTCGATTCTTCATTCCAACCGTACCAGTTGATGAAAAATACATAAATTATAAGCAATGTGATAAAAAGCTTGGTGTCCTTCCGACTCAAAAAATTTATAACTCTTTTTACGTCCATATGAATCCTATAAAATGATATAAGACTAGTTGGTTAAATAATTCTTGTGAAGCCGAAAGACTTTCTGAAAGAAATTAAGAGAATAGTAAAATATAGGGACACAATAAAAATTCTCACTATAAGCGATTTAAAACTGAAATATGCCTCATCAACATTGGGCTTCTTTTGGTCTATACTAGAACCTCTTTTGTTGATAGCCGTCTATTCATTGGTGTTTCCTTTGATACTGCACGCGAAATTCTACGACTGGGTCCTGTTTTTTCTTGCAGGCTTCATACCATTCAGATTTTTTGAGAGAGGAGTAAGGTCTATAACTAAATCCCTTGTTGAAAGAAGAAACATACTTAACAGAGTCAGTATGCCGATAATAATAATTCCCATTTCTGTAGCTATATCAGATTCTATATCTTTTTTCTTTGAGTCGATAGTATTTTTCAGCTTGATACTTTTAGCAGGCATTAGGCCGACGCCGCTTTTGATTCTTTTTCCAGTGCTCTTTTTGGTCGAATTTTTCCTTATTCTAGGCATCGGTTTTTATTTGTGCATATCTTATATCAAACTTAGAGATCTTGATTACATACTGAATGTCGTACTTCAAGCCCTGATGTTCTTGACACCATTTGTTTACACGTTGGAAATCATACCCACCATTTATAGAAGAGCTTATCTCCTTAATCCTCTGGCAAGGTTGGTTTTGATGTACCAAGGTATAGCACTTTATACAGCAAAAACCTATGTGGAGTACATACCAATATTTTTGAACACCATGCTGCTACTTATATTTTCAACAATAGTTTTAATTATCGGGTTCCTGACTTTCGTCGAACGCAAATCAAAGTTTGAGGGAGAACTGTAAAAGGTAAATTTATTGACAAGTAATTACTAAATTGTGTGAACCATGAAAGTTATAGAAGTTAAAAATCTGTCGAAAGCATTTGAAATTATACATAAAAAGAGAGACACTTTAAAGGAAAATTTTATCGGATTTCTAAAAAGAGAAGACGCTGAAAAGGAGACAATTTGGTCACTTAAAGACATAAATTTTGATGTTAAAAAAGGCGAATGCATAGGAATAGTTGGTGAGAACGCCTCTGGTAAAACTACATTACTTAAAATTATAGGAAAGATTTTGAACCCCACAGAAGGAGAAGTTGTTGTTAGGGGCAAGATTGCACCTTTGCTAACGCTAGGCGTAGGATTTGACCCAGAGCTTACAGCAAGAGAAAACGTCTACTTATATGGTTCTATAATGGGATTGAGCCAAAGACAAATAGATGAGAGGTACCACAATATAGTAAAATTTTCTGAATTGGATAATTTTATGAACACTAAACTGAAACATTTTTCTTCTGGCATGGAAGTGAGATTAGGATTTGCAACTGCCATTAATGTAGATGCTGATATACTTCTTGTCGATGAGGTTTTGTCAGTTGGAGATGGGGCTTTCCAGAAAAAATGCCTCGATAAGTTTGAAGAGTTCAAAAGACAAGGCAAGACTATAATCTACGTATCGCATGGTTTAGATTCGATAACGAAACACTGTGATAAAGCAATATTTCTTCATAAAGGTCGAACCAAAGCATTTGGAGATACAGAGAAAGTAGTCGAATTATATAAAAACCATCTAATTAGTAAACAACTAAAAACTCATAACATAGACATATTAAGAAAAATAAAAGAAGCAAGTAAAGATAACTTCCCGTATATAGAAAACTTAAAAATATTCAATCAAAATAAAGAAGAATCATATGTTTTAGAATCTGGAAAAACAACTTATTTGCTTTTCAAATCTGCAAATCTTTTAACCGGCACGATTTTTATAACATACATTAATGGGAATGATGGAGGAGTTATACTTTTTTCTAAGAATTTTCAAAAAGGGACAGCCATATTTAAAATAGAGTCTTTACCATTAACTGAAGGAAACTATGAAATCTCGATAGGTTGCCTAGGGGGAGGTAGTATAACAGGTCCTTACAAATTTAAAATTTATGTTTATGGATATTCAGAGACACCAAATGTAAACAGAATTTTTATCGAAAATCCAATTACACTTGACAAAGAAGTACTGGCGTTTGGAAGAGATTGTGAAAATGTTTTAAAGGATTTTGAGTTGGGAAAGACTTTGATATCTTTTACCAATATTGACGAAGCCAAAAAAAATTGTTCAAAAGCGGCATTATTTTTAAGGAAAAATCTTGTTTTCTCTGGAGCCCCTTCGGAAGTGATTGAAAGTTATAAAAAATGCATATACGATTCTACAGTTAAAAAATTTATTCAAATTTAAGGTAGAGATTTAAATTTGAACTATATACTTTAAATTACTGGTTGTCATGGAGTTAAAAGAACTAATTCAAAAAATAAAAGAATCTAATATAGCAGACACGACTGATATTGCAATAATAGGAAAGAGAGAAAACTCTAAAGAGTTAGCAAATTTTAAATATTTCGGTTATGAGGACATCCCCCTAATTAAGGAAAATGCATTTAAAGTTGTCATACTCAAAGATCCTAGCAGCATAAAGAAAGCCAATTTGAGTGATGTATTCAGAATAAGTAGAAAATACGTTTTGCTGGCGGACCCCTCTTATCTAGGTGCAATTCAAAAAACAGATGATTTTATAGAGCAGGTAGGAAAGGGTAGCTTTGGGCAGTTCTATAAAAACAATGATGTTGAAAGTGATAAAAAACCAAATTACGTCAAATTAATTTCTGAAGAAGTTAAAAAACTAGATACAAAACCAGAAATAACGATTTTTAGTAAAGATGGTGAAATACTAAACAACTTTAATAAACTATTAATAAAAGAGAAAGAAAAGACCGACGAAGATAGCGACTTTTTGTTTAATTTTGCTATGATCCAAAATCTGAAGAAACAGATATTAGAGAAGGAAAAGATTATTGTTGACAAGTCAAAAGAGATAGACCTCCTTAAAAAAGATTTAGAAATTCTCCAGAGTCAGTTAAAAAATTTGAGAAAATCTTTTGAAAATGAAATGGAAAGAAAAGATACAGCTATCAGCGGCTTGGAAAAAAGATTGAAAAGAGAGTTCGATGAAAATAAAAAGACGAGAATTAATCTATTCAAGCACTTAAAAAGAAAAGACTTAGAACTACAGAGAGAGCACACTGAAATTGAAGAATTAAAAAGGATTCAGGAGGTTGAAAAACAAGAGTTGCTCGAAAGGTTGGGTGATTTGAAAAAAATCTACGAAAAAGAGATTGCCGAATTAGGGCAAACTTATTCTGGGCAAATAGAGACACTGAATAAGGATCTTGAAAAAGCGAAGCAAAACTATTCTAAAAGAATAGAGAACTTAAACAAAGAGCTCAAAAAAAATAAAGAAAACCACATCAAAGAACAGAAAAAAATGCTCCAGCGTTATGGAAAGGAATTGAAACTAAAGGATGGTATAATAGAAAATCTAAAGGAGAAAATAGAAAATCTAAAGGAGAAAATTGATACAATCTTAATAGAAGAGGACAAAATAATTGGCGATTTAAAAGAGGAATTTGAGAAAGAAAAGAGGGAAATAATTGTAAAGCTTGGAAGAGAAATAAAGAAAAAAGAAGACGAGTTGGAAGAGATAAAGTCTAAATATCAACGAGAATTGAGCCAAAAAATAGATGAGATAGAAAATTTAAACAAAACTAAAAATGTGGAAATCAAAGAACTGAGAAAAGACTTAGATGATATTAGGAGCTCGCAGGCTTACAAGATGTTATCAAAAATAAAACACCTTAGGCCAAAAATGAAAGAAAAAGAGCTATCTGAAAAAGAGGAGAATAAACAATGACTAATCATAAAGTTTCAGTTATAATTTGCACTTTAAACAGGCCTACTTTAATAAATTGTCTAGAATCTGTTTATGATCAAAACTATAAAAATTTTGAAGTGATTGTAGTTTCCCCAAAAGAAAACACCCGTAAAGCAATTTTGAATTGCAGTAACCCAAATTTTAATGGTATTAAATTTTTACTATCAGACAAGGCTAACGTTTCAAGACAGAGAAATATAGGGATACGACAAGCATCCGGAGAGATAGTTGTATTTATAGACGATGATGCAACCGCTGAGAGGGATTGGATATTTAATTTGAAAAAAAATTATGAAGACGACCAAGTTATGTGTGTTGGTGGAAGGATAGTGCCTAAATTTTTAGGTGAGATTCCAGAAGAACTTAAAAATTTGCCAAAAGAAATATACAAAGGGTTTTTAGGCGAAACTCTTTTAGAATTTCAAAGCACTACCATTATTAATCAACCTTTGTTATGGGGTTCGAACATTTCATTCAGAAAGAAGATATTTGAGATTATAGGGGAATTTGACGAAGAATTAGGAAAGACGGATGATAAACTTCTTTGTGAAGAAGAAATCGAAATTCAAACAAGAATTTTAAAAAAAGGATATAAGATTGTATACGAGCCATCGTCTGTTGTTATACACCTAGCAGGGTCTGAAAAATTAACAAAAGAATTTTTCATAAAAAGATCTTTTTGGCAGGGGGTATCTGAAACTATCAAAGTTAGGAAATCTAGTAACTTTCAAAACACAATGAATATACTCAATCGGTCACAATTAAAATATACTAATGATATAAAGCTATTAGAACTCTTGTTCGAGCTTTCTGCAAATGACACTCTAGAAAATAGTGTGAAAATATCTTATGAAATAGGTAGAATTGCTGGTTTGTCGAGTCTTATAAAACGGTGATTTTTTGGAAGAAATTACTAAAGGGAAAGCAATTCTTTATATGCTTTCATATTATACGAACATACCGTTCATTAAGCCAGAATTTATAAACTTCGGCCTTACGCACAGGTGTAATCTTAGATGCAAGATATGTGAAACATGGGAAGCGAACCCGAATATCAAAAAAGAACTTACTTTGGCAGAGTTGAAGAACGTCATAGACCAGATAGCGGATTGGGGGAATGTAAATGTAAGCTTTGCCGGTGGCGAGCCGCTAATAAGAAAGAATGATTTGATAGATTGTATAAAATACGCTAAAGGCAAAGGACTAACTACATATGTCACAACGAATGGTATGTTAATTGATGACAAAGTATCAGAAGAGATAGTTAATTCTGGTTTAGATTATCTGCAAATTTCACTTGACGGTATAAAGAATAAAACGAACGATTACATAAGAGGCAAAGGTTCTTTTGATGGTTCAATGAAAGCGATAAGCTACATAAAAAAACATAAAGAGAAGGCCAAGTCACTCCTGAAATTATCTCTAACAACAGTAATAACTAACAAAAATGTGGACGAGCTTTTGGATATCTACAAATTTATGAAAGACCGGGGCCTGCACGAAGTAGCCTACAATCCATATACTGTTGACAATTCTTATATGAAAGATAAAAATTACGAAGATGACGAATTCTGGGTATCTGATGGAAATATTGAAAAACTAAGAACTATTTGTGATAAGCTAATTAAGCTGAAAAAAACGGAAGGAAAGATAGGAACTCCAATTATTAGCTTAAAACTTTTGCCAGATTATTTTGAGAAAAAGACTCGATTCAAATCTGGGATATGCCTTGCAGGCTATAGCTATATGTACATCAAGCCAAACGGAGATGTGGACGTTTGCGGAAAAGGCCCATCGTTAAATGTAAGGAACATGAGTATCAAAAAAATCTGGTACAGTCTAAGTTTTGGGAAAGCCAGACTAAAGATGGCCACTTGTAAAAAACCATGTCTTATGTTGTGTTTTCCAAGAATAAGTTTTAGAGATGTAATATCATAAAATGGGACGCTTAATATGTTAATTGATTACAAAAAAGAACTCGATTTGATGTTCGATTATGCCTTGAGTGTACTCTCTTATAAAATAAACAGACCATTAATAAAACCCACTCGCGTAAATTTTGATATTACGAACCGCTGCCCGCTAAGCTGCATAATGTGCAATATCTGTAGAAGAGAACATAAGGTAGAAGATGAACTTACTGTAGAAGAGTTGAAAAATATCATCGATCAAATACACGACTGGGGAATAAAATATATTTCATTCGCTGGTGGAGAGACGTTTGTAAGAAAGGACGATGTTGTTGAATTAGTAAAATACACGTCCTCTAAAAATTTGTTCTCAGCAGTAATAACAAATGGCTATATTTTTAATAGAAAACTGTTCAAGGACCTTTTACATTACAATGTAGGTAAAATTACAATTTCTATTGACGGTTCAAACAAAAAGACACACGACCTGATTAGAGGTAACGGCTCTTTCGACAGAGCTATAAAGACTGCCAGATATCTTGTAAAACTGAGAAAAAGAAAAAACAAACCAGAGCTAGAGTTCGCAACTTGTGTTATGTCACACAACTTCGGCGAATTAATTGACATATACGATTTGATGGGTTCGATTGGTTTTGATTTTATAAATTATCAAGCAGTAGTCCCAGACAACAACTATAATAAATTTAGCAGGTCTGTATACAATGTTGATTTCTGGTTGAACAAGAGGCAGACCGAACAATTGCGTGAGATTGCTGATACGTTGGTTGAAATAAAGGAGACTCGAGGCAGAATAAGAAATACGAAACAGTATTTAAAGATGATGCCGAACTATTTTATGTTAAAAAACAAGTTCAATCCTGGCCGATGTATGGCAGGATATAAAATCATAAACATAGACCCCTATGGCAATATCAACATCTGCGGTTTGGGTCCAAACTTGAATGTAAGAGACGCCTCGCTGAGAAAATTATGGAAACATAAAAAATACAAAGAAACGAGAATGAGGATAAAACGATGCAGAATCCCCTGCCTGATGCTTTGCTATGAAAAACTGGATTTTTTAACTTTGTATAGTGCTTGGGTCGACAAACAAATAGCTATGAGGATGGGTAATGGTTGAACCAACACAAAAATTGGATTATATCAAACAATATCTAAAGTACTTAATTTCCTATACTGTAAATTATCCACTTTCTTACCCTAAAGAGATAAACTTTCAGATGACTAACCGCTGTCCTTTAAAATGTAAGATGTGCAACATCTCCAAACTTCAACCAAAAAAGGACGAACTTACTGTAAAAGATATGAAAATAATTTTGAATGAGGCCAAAAATTGGGGCACTAAATATGTTTCTTTTGTCGGTGGCGAGGCCCTTGTGAGAAAAGACGATACGATAGAACTGATAAAATATGCGAGCAAAAGCAGCTTTCATACAACTTTGATATCTTCTGGTTATTTTTTAAGCGAAAATGTTTGTAACACACTAATTAATGCTGGATTGAACAGATTGACGATTTCTTTAGACGGTGCGACGAAGAAAACCCACGATTTCATAAGAGGCGAAGGTGCGTTCGACACAGCGCTAAGCAGCATGAAACGAATGGTTAAAACTAGAGAAAATACTGGAGATGGAATACGGTTGGACCTTTCAACTGTGGTCATGTCCTATAATTTCAAAGAGCTAGTTGACGTATACAAACTGGCCAAAAAAATCGGAGCAGATCAAATATTCTATCAGGCTGTTGTCATGGATAATACGTATAAGTCAACGCCATCAGACTATGAAAAGTGTGACTTTTGGATACGCGGCCAAGAGCTGGCTGAGCTTGAGAACGTGATTAAACAATTGTTATCTATTAAAAAGAAAGACGAAAATTTCATATTCAACTCTTCGACTTATCTCAAACTGATACCGCAGTACTTTAGGTTGAAGCACCGATTTAGTCCAGGCCGCTGTTTGGCAGGTTACATAGGCCTGAACATAGATCCTTACGGCTTCATAAGTGTTTGCGGGTTAGGGCCTGACATAAATGTTAAAGAAGGCAAGCTAGGTGAACTTTGGAAAGACAAAAGGTTTAATGAAACTAGAAAAAAGATAAAACATTGTAAAATCCCCTGCCTAATGCTTTGCTACGATAAGTTCGAGACTGCGGAGTTGTTAAAACACCTGATTAGTTAAAGGCGATTGTGTGGATAAGAATGAAAGGCTTGAAAGATTGCGTGACGCAATACGTAAAAATGAAAAAATCGGCCCAAAAAAAGTGATGATTTCTCCTACCGACTATTGTAACTTAAAGTGCAAAATTTGCTGGCGATTGTCAAAAGAAGAAAAATACGACGAATTAACGCTTGAACAAATAGATTCGCTGTTAAAAGAGTGTAAAGAGCTTGGCGTGAAGGTAATAGATTTTACAGGTGGAGGTGAGCCTTTTTTGAGAAAAGACATCTTTGAGATAATGAAGCTTATCAAAAAATACGGATTATTTGGCACACTCACAACAAATGGGATTCTTTTGGACGAACAAAAGCTCAAGAAAATTATAGAGCTTCAACTAGACGACATATGCTTTTCTTTAGACGGCCACACAGCAGAGATAAACGATGAAATAAGAGGGGCAGGCGTATTCGATAAAGTGATTAGATCAATCAAAACTTTGAATGAGTTAAAGAAAGAAAACTCGTCAGAAAAACCGATTGTAAGAATAGGAACAGTAATAACTAAAAAAAATTATCGAGATTTAGATAAAATTGTCGAATTAGCGACCGAGCTGGGAGTCAAAGCGATAAACTTTTCTGTTTTAATCGAATGGAAAACGAACGAAAAATTTTGGCTTAGGGATGTGAACAAAAACGAAATAAAAAAGGCCTTAGAAAAGACTGAACAGGAATGTAAAAAATTAGGTGTGAATTCTAACATATCTTCTATAATTAAGTACGGCCTATTCGAGCACGGTCTTCCTAAATTCTGCTTTGCGCCATGGGACATGGCATTCATTAATGCGAGCGGCGATGTTATGGCCTGCTGTACGTTGGCCAGCTTATATGAAAACCTTTTAGGCAATGTAAAAGACAGTGGTTTTACTAAGATCTGGTTCGGGCCGAAAATGAAAAAATTCAGGGACAGTATAAAAAAAGGAAATTTTCACAAAGAATGTGTCAAATGCATTCCGGAATTTATGGAAACTTACAACAAAATTCACGAAAAGATGGGAGTTAATAATCGAGGTATTTAAATTGGACGAAAAAGTCAGAAGAATATTGAAATGGAGACAAGGCGTAAAAATGGGGCCTGTGAGAATAGAGCTTCATCCTACTGATGTGTGCAACCTCAAATGTAGGTTTTGCTGGCAGGCCACTGTCGATGTGGCAGATAGGAGCAAAGAGTTGTCAGAACAGAAACTGCTTTCAATTGTGGGCGAGGCCGCATCGATGGATGTCAGGGAGTGGATAATATCAGGAGGTGGCGAGCCATTCGTTCGGAGAGACACAACGATGAGAATATTGAAGAGAATAAAGCAGCATGGGATGTGGGGCCAGCTGACAACAAACGGCACTTTATTCGACAAGGAAGACATAGAAACTCTTGTAAAAATAGGTTGGGACCAGATACAGTTCAGTATTGACGGGCCGACAGCCGATATCCATAATTATTTGAGACGAGGCAAGGACGCTTTTGAAAAGGCTACTGAAAACGTTCGACTCTTTTCAGAGCTTAAGAAAAAATTCAATATGGCCAAGCCTTACATTGGTTTTAACATGGTTCTGAACAAGATGAATTACGACAAAATAGACCAGATGATTCAACTGGCTCACAAAACAGGGAGCCAGCTTGTCTACATAGAGCCTGTATATTGTGGGTATTTGAGCGAAGAACAGCTGTCGCTGGATGGAAATGAAACAAATGAACTGGAAGGCCACATAAAAAACGCAATAAGGTTGGCCAGACAATTGAAAATCAGCACGAATGCAGACCATTTTTTCCAGAGTTATCTCATAGACAAAAGCCATTTCGAAAAGATTGTTTTGAACGAAGTCAGTGGGACAAAAAATGACATCATAATGGCTCCATGTCTTCAGCCATGGTATTTGATGGGCATCAAAGGCTCTGGTTTGGCTGGTTGTTGCTCGACATTCGAAACAGGCGAATACATACATGACAAAACTCTAAAAGAAGTCTGGCTCGGGCCTGTGTTTGAAAAGATACGAAAACAGATGGTAGAAAAGACAATACCAGATTACTGCTCGAAATGTAGCGTAGTGGTTGTTATGGACAACAGGAAATTGAGAGATAGATTAAAAGAGACGATTAAAGCAGGCTGATGTGGATAATATGGACGAAAAAGTTGAAAGGCTGAAAAACTGGATGAACGGAAAAAAGGCACCGCCGATTACAATTGAGATTAATGTAACAAACAGATGCAACCAAAAATGTTTGTCATGCTGGCAGCGCTCAGGAAATATAAATTACAGCGAGCTTCCAGAAAAAAAATGGTTGGATATAGTGAAAGAGGCCGGTGAAATGGGAGTAAAGGAAATCAGGTTGCCAGGCAGTGGCGAGCCTTTGGTAGAGAAAGAACTGGTTTTGAAAATAATGGAAGAGGCCAAAAAATACGGAATGAACGGCCTGTTGATAACAAACGGCACGCTTTTTGACAAAAAGTCGGTCGAAAAAATTGTAACTATGGGATGGGATAACGTGACTTTTAGCATTGACGGTCCTGATGCTGAAACAAATGACTACTTGCGCGGCGTGCCAAGCGCTTTTGAATCGGCTATTAAATGGTTAGGAGAATTCAATCGAGTGAAAGAAAAGATGAAAAAAGACAAGCCGTTGCTTAGGATCAATGTCGTGCTGAGCAATAAAAATTATGACAAGCTGGATAAGATGATAGAACTGGCACATAAAATGAAATGCGACGCTGTTTCTGTACAACCGATGACTGTTTTTTCGCAAATAGGAGAAAGATTAAAGCTAGACAAAAAGCAGCTGAAAGAGCTGCCGGAGCATATACGAAAAGCAAAGACACTCGCAGACAAATACAGAATTCATACAAACGTCGAAAGCTTCATCGAATCGGAAGTTGTGGAAAAGGTCAACGAGATGAACGAGGTTATGGACTTAGAAACTAGAGGAGTCGGCAACAGCTTTCTATCGTTACCTTGCTTTGAACCATGGTACAACATTGTAGTAACACCGGACGGATTGGCTGGCCCGTGCAGCATGTTTGGAGGCAAAGAAGGCGTAAGCATAGAGGACAAAACACTTGAGGATGTTTGGTACGGTGAACATTTTACAAAAATACGACAGCGGTTGTTGGCTAAAGACCTATTCAACTTTTGCAAAAATTGTTGCGTGGTTGTTTTCGAAGAGAACAAGAGACTGAGAAGCGAACTTTCAAAATTAATGTGATTCGAATGGATAGAAAAGATTTGCATAAAATAAAGATTCAACGCCTTTCGAAATGGCTAAATGGCGAGAGGCCAGGTCCGGTTAAAATCGATATAGAGCCTACGAACACATGCAACCTCAAATGCATGTTCTGCTGGACCCAGTCTAAGGAAAGGCTGGCAGCTTGCCAGTACGACAGATTGTTAGACGAAAAAAGGATATTGAAAATCATAGACGAGGCTGCTGAACTAGATGTAGTCGAATGGCAGATTGCAGGTGGCTGGGAGCCTATAGTTAAACCTGGGCTGCTTATCGAGATGGCCAAAAGGATAAAATCCTACGATATGTACGGCTGCATAACTACAAACGGTACGCTGTTTTCAGAAAAGATGGTTAGAACATTAGTGGACATAGGCTGGGACGAGATTTTGTTCAGCTTGGAAGGTGCGTACGCTGACACGCACGACTTTTCAACAAGAGTTAACGGTTCTTTTGAAAAATCCACAAACGCGATGAGCATGTTCAAAAAATGGAAAGAGAACTTGATAAGTAAAAAACCGGATTATAGTTTTCATGCGGTGTTAACGAATAAAAACTACAGACAGCTAGCTGATATGATTAGGTTGGGAAAGGAGATTGGGTGTACTGGTGTCAACTTCGAACCGCTGACTGTATGGTCTGATGTTGGAAAGACTTTGAAGCTTGATGAAAAACAGACCGAAGAGGTTAAATCGTATGCGAAAGAGGCCTTGAAAGTCGCCAAAGAGCTTGGAATACATACAAATGCCAAAAATCTTTTGAAAACAGAATTTGTGAAGAAAGAAGGTATGGACCAGATTCTGAAGCGAGAAAGTAATAAAATACAAAGAAGCAAATACCCGATTCTCACAGCTCCTTGTTTCGATCCTTGGTTGAGTCTGGAAATTAGAGTGAACGGCCGAGCCGCTCCTTGTAGAATATGCGATTTTGATTCGAGTTGCGAGAACGTACTTAACAAAAGTCTGAGAGACATTTGGCATGGGCCGTATTTTGAAAATCTAAGGAAAAAAATGATAGAAGGAAAGATGCCTGACTTTTGTTCGGACTGTGCTGCTGGTAATATCACGACTATGCTAAAGATGAAAAAGGAGTTGATTAATAATTCGCGGCCCTTTCCGATTAACAAAATTAAGGGCATTGTTTCGAGGTTTGAAAGATGAATGAACATGAGAAGGAAAAATATAGAAGAATTTTAGAACAGTTCAAAGGCAAAAAGGAACCGCCTTTTAAAATAGACATAGAACTACATCGCCGGTGTAATTCAAGATGTTTGAGTTGCTCAAGAAGGTCAGACCCAAACTATGAATCGATAAATGAATATTCGAAAACAGTCGAAATGCCAAAAGAAAAATGGCTGAGTATAGTAAAAGAGGCGGCTGAACTCGGAGTCAGGGAATGGCATATAGCAGGCGGTGGCGAGCCGATGTTTCTTCCAGATGTTACAATTCCTGTAATGAATTTGATTAAGCGCTATGATATGTATGGAATAATTACCACGAATGGCACTTTGTGGGAGGCCAGGTATGTAGAAAACGCTGTAAAAATCGGATGGGATAGTATACATTTTAGCATCGATGGGCCAGACGCTGAGACAAATGACTATTTGCGAAATCTTCCTGGTTACTTCAAGACCACAGTTAGGACAATCGAACTGTTCAACAAGTTCAAAGATAAGTACGATGCAGAAAAGCCGTTGACGAATACAAACACTGTGCTGTCTGTGAAAAATTACAACAAATTGCCGGAAATGGTGGAATTTGCCCATAAGATGAGGATTGGATACATTTTTATCGAGCCATTGATAGTTTATTCAAATATTGGACGCGATTTGAAGCTGAAAGAGGTGCACATAAGGGAGTTTCCAAAATATTTGAAAACCGCTAGTAGGCTGGCGGACAAATATGGAATACCAAACAATTTCTCAGGATTTGATAAAAATCTGGAAGAAAATTTGATTAAAAAAAGCAGCAGGATGCACGAAGTCGTGAAAGAGGACAGCGAAAAAGCAGATGAGACAAAAGAGCTGAAGAACGAGTTTCTCAGAAAATTCCTTTCAGTTCCATGTTACAAACCTTGGTGGCACATGACTATAAAATGTGACGGTCGGGTGACTTCATGCGATGTGCCAATAACAGGTGGGGGTAACATAAAAAACAAATCGCTATCAGATGTGTGGGGTGGGTCATATTTTGAAAATCTAAGAAAGCAGCTACTTAGTAGAGAGGTACCAGACTTTTGTTCACAATGCAACCCAAGCCACATTACGCAAAGAAGGAAGATGAGACTGGACATACTAAAAATGTTGGAACCAGGCCTTCTAAAAGAGGGAATTTAAAAGAGAGGATTTGATGGGCCTTTACGAATCGAGAGTGGAACGATTGGCAAAATGGGCTCGTGGAGGAAAGGCAGGCCCAGTAAGTATAGAACTAGTGCCTACAGAGAGATGCAATCTTAACTGTATGAGTTGCTGGAGACAAGGGTGGGATAAAAAGAGACTTGAACAACGATACGCACAAGAAATGTCTGACCATAGACTGCTTGAGCTCGTGGACGAAGCCGCAGAGATTGGCGTCAAAGAAATAGCATTTGTTGGCGGTGGTGAGCCTCTATTCAGACCAGTGACGACGGAATTGATAAAAAAAATAAAAGGTCATGGGATGGAATGTGATTTGGTAACTAACGGCGCTTTGCTGACAAAAGAACTGATAGAAGAGATGGTCACATTGGGTGTAGATAGGATAAAATTCAGTGTGGATGGAGTAGATGCTAAGACACACGATTACCTAAGAGGTGTAGAAGGTACATTTGAAAAGGTTATAAACAATATAAAATACTTTGCAAGCGTCAAAACCAAGCTTAAAGCTGATGAACCAAAGCTTTTGTTCAATACAGTCATTTCAAATGAAAACTATAAACAACTCCCTGGTATAGTCAGATTGGGAAATAGCATAGGCCTTGGCGGAATATGGTTGCTTCCATTGACTGCTTTTGACGAGTCTGGTAAAAATTTGAAATTGAGTAAAGAGCAACTAATCGAATTCAAGTCTGTATTAAAAGAGTCGATGGCCTTAGCGCAAGGATTTAGGATGGAAAATAATTTCGAACACTTTCTCGATTTGAAGTACACTGAAAAGACTGAAAGCATGGACGAGGTCATGATGGAAGAGGTGAATATAATAAAGGAAGAATATCCGAAGTCAGACGACCCTTTGGAGAATTTCAAATTCTTACCTTGTTACATCCCATGGCATCATATTACTATAATACCAAACGGAAACATAGCGCCCTGTTTCAGCCCGTGGGTATGGGAGACCGATGTGTCTGTCAAAAGCCACACGCTTAAAGAGCTTTGGTATGGTGGATACTTTGATAAGTTTAGGAACATTATGTTGAATAGAGAACTTCCGGAAAACTGCAAAAGATGTTGCGTGTGGGAAGTATTTAACAACAGGAAAATAAGGGAAGGTATAGAAAGGCTTATAAAAATTGGTAGGTAGGAAATAAATTACAGCGGTGATTAAACTGGAAGACGAGAAAACTATAGAAGAAACTGAAACAATTGTAGATAAAGTAGAAAAAGCCTTCCCAGAACTAGAAAACTCGGTAAAAAACGACTTGCCGAAACGCCTGAAAAGCCTTCTGGAAGAGAACGAGATATTGAGAATCCAAATATTGTCTAGAGAAAGAGAGATAAAAGATCTGAGAACGGAATTGGACGACATACACGCCTCTGTCAGCTACAAGTTTGGTAGATGGATGGCCGAAACAAAAATCGGTGGTGCTTTGAAGTCTTTTCTTAGGAAGTACTTTTTTAAATAAAAAAAAGTTTGTTAAATAAATAACCTGCTTTTAAATAACGAAGTTGATATGATTGAGAAATTTTGCTAGAGAGGAAGAGATTAACAGAGAAAGGATTAGACGATTGGCCAATTGGTATCTTGGAAAAAAAGAGGGCCCGATTCATATCGATGCTGAGTTGCATAAAAGGTGCAATCTTAACTGTTCTTTTTGCCCGCGAAGTGGTTCTGGGCATGATTCAAATGCGGAATCTAAAACTAACGAGCTATTTACAGAGCAGTGGATAAAAACCGTAAGAGATGCCAGCGAAATGGGCGTGGCCGTATTTAACTTGGAGGGCGCAAACGAGCCGATATACGTACCAGAGTTGGCATTTCCTGTTATAGAAGAGATAAAAAAGGCTGGCATGTATGGTATACTCACAACAAACGGCACGCTATGGACAGAGGAAAAACTAAAAAATTTGGTAGACATAAAGTGGGACAGGATCCATTTTAGTGTAGATGCACCTGACGCAGAAATACACGATTCTCTGCGAGGTATAAAAGGATCGTTTGAGATGGCAATGCAAAGTATAAAACTGCTTAACAAATGGAAAGAGAGGATTGGGAGCAATTTGCCTATGCTGAATATGAACATCATGATATGCAATAAAAACTATTACAAGCTCCCAGAGATGGTAGAGTTGGCCAACAAGCTAAAGGTAGACTACATATTTGTCGAGCCGTTGATGATATTTTCAGAAAGCGGCAAAAAACTGAAAATTAAAGACGAAGATGTAAAAAACAGACTGCCCAATTATATAAAGGATGCGAAAGCACTTGCGGATAAATATGAAATAGACAACAACTTCTCTAAACAAGACAAAAACTTGGATGAGGATTTGGTCGTAGAAGAAAACAAGAAAAAGGTTTTAATCAAAGACCTCGAAGTTCTAGCCGATAAAGACATAAAAAAAGGAACACTGCTTTCTGCTCCATGTTTCAAACCATGGACAAGAATCGCGATAAAATACGATGGCCTGACAGGCCATTGCGGTCTAATTCAAGACGGCGAAAGCCTCAAAGAAAAGAGTTTAAGAGAAATATGGTACGGCGAGTGGTTAGATAACATTAGAAATAAGATGATGAAAGGTCAACTGCTTGAGCATTGTTCGCAGTGTGTGCCAAGCGATATAACACAAAGAAGAAGATTTAGAAGAGAATTGCTCGCAATACTGGATGATACTCATGGATTATATAATTGAAAGTTTATTAGACTGGGCCAAAAACGGTTCGGGGCACCCAGTTCAGGCGCAAATACATCTAACTAACTTTTGCAATCTAAAATGCTTCTTTTGTCCCACTAGAGCTTTATTAGACACATCGGCTCTGAAAAAAGAGGACGAATTGACAAAAGAGAAATGGCTATCGATAATAGATGAAGCGAATGGGATGGGTGTGCAAGAGTGGCATATTTGCGGTGGTGGTGAGCCGCTTTTCTTTAAAGATGACGCCATAGCAGTTATGGAAAAAATAAAAAATTCTGGGCGGCGAGGGGAGCTTATTACGAACGGTACACTTTTTGACGAAAACTCGATAAAAAAGTTAGTTAAATTGGAGTGGGATAAAATATTTTTTAGTTTAGATTCGTCTTCTGCTGAAACCCAAAACGAGTTGCGCGGAGTTGACTGTTTTGATAAAATTATAGAAAGTATAAAAACATTTGTAAAAATCAAAAAAGAACAGCGGGCCCCTCTGCCGATACTTTGCTTTCACGTAGTCGTGTGCAACAAAAACTATAGACAAATCCCAGACATGATTAAACTTGCAAAGAAGTTGGGTGTGCAAGAAGTTCTGCTAAACGCCTTGAACATCTGGAAACCTGAGATAAAAAGACTGATGCTGGGCAAAAATCAAGAAAAAGAATTACGATCTTTGCTAGGAGAAAGCAAAAAATTGGCTGAAGGAATGGGTGTAAACACTAACATCGACGAATTTTTACAGTCGGAATTGTTCAAAAAGGCCAATATAATGGACAGTGTTTTGGAACGGGGGGTAAAAGAAGCGATAGGCACCACATCGAATGAACTCCTTAATACCCCATGCTACTATCCATGGTACAATATATCTATTTTTGCAGATGGTATTGTGCAGCCATGCTTTATTCCTCAAGGAAAAGGCGAACAGATAAGAGGTAAGACTTTGAAAGACGTTTGGTTTGGCGACTGCTTCTCTAAAATAAGAGAGGAGATGAAAAAAGGGAAATTGGGTAAATATTGTGCCAGATGTAACCCCTGGAACTTATCTAAAACCAATGAAATTAGGTTGGAGTTAGAAACCCGTCTATAGCTTTATCCCATATTTAAATAATATAATAATTAATGGGATGCTTTTTATGAAGAAGAATCCTCTACAAGTATTTTTTATTATTTGTTTAGTTTGTGTATTTTATATTTATATAATTGGAAATATGACTGAAAAATCTTTAGATAACTTACAAGAGCTTGCAAACTCAACAAAAGAAAAATTCGTTTTGATTTGTATAGATGCTGCAGATTGGAATTTACTATACGAACTTGTTTTAGGTGGAGAACTGCCAAACTTAAAAGAAATGATAGAAAATGGGAGTTGGGGGTCTCTTTTATCACCGACTTGCCACTCTGTACCGGAGTGGACAACGCTGTCCACAGGAAAATTTTCGGACAGACATGGTAATCCGTTAGATTTCTATATAGATGGTAGACACGTCAATTCTACTGATATTGGAAGTAAGAGAATATGGAATTTATTAAGTGAATCTGGTAAAAAAGTTGGTGTATATAGATGGCTAGTAACATGGCCTCTAGAAGAAGTTAATGGATTTATGATTTCGGACTTCCTTGCACAAAATAAAGAAATAGTTTATCCTAAAGAATTAGAAGAGAAGCTCATAGAATATGAATTAACATACGACCGCGGCACCTTACAAGGGGAATCAATAGAAACGATTGTTTATTTGCTTGAGAAATATGATTTAGATTTTGTTGCTATAGGCGATAGAAGTATATATCAACTTGAACACGAGTATTTGATTTACTGGAGACCAGAACTTTACAATATTACAAATACCAAAGAAATAGAAAATGGTAAAAATGTTATCATAGATGCTTGGAAAAGATTTGACGACCTTCTAGGCAAAATAAAAGAGATATATGGTGAAGATACAACAATATTCATTGTATCTGATCATGGATTAAGGTTAAATGAAGAATACTTTTATGAAATACACATCGATGCATTGATTCAATATTTAGAAAAATTTGGCATATTTCCATGCGATAGTGAATTCGTTAATAATGTATACGAAATCTATGTTCGTCCAACAGAACTTAATTCAATATATTTTTGTATAAATCCAGAAGACAAGGATAGTACAATTGAGATTCTTAAGAATTTTAGATATACGGATTCTAATTTAACCTTCTTTAAAGATTATAGTTTTGTTGATGGGAGGTTAGTTTCAACATTTAATAATCCTACTATGTTAAACCAATCACAATTCACCTTCGACATACCTATTACTCTTCCAAACAATAGCGTAAAGGAAATTCGGCTTTTTAGGAAAAACTTAGATCACACCGCTATAAGCGGTATAATCATCGCTAAAGGGCCAGCGATAAAGAAAAATTATATAATTCAAGAAAACCGTATATTTGAAAATAGTCAGGATTGTAGAAACAGTCGAGAGTGTTCAGCAACATATCCCTCTATACCTAATAATGCCGACATTACTCCAACGATTCTTTATTTAATGGGTCATAAAATTCCATTCGATATGGATGGAAGGGTTTTGTCAGAAATGATAAAAGAACATTATTTGACTTCGAATCCAATCATCTATACTACTGAAAGCAGTCAAAAGCAAAAGATAACTGTCGATACTGACATAGAGGTAAACGAAACGCGGATATCTCATATTGAAGAAAAATTAAAATCATTAGGATATGTTGTATAATTATAGTATTTCACTCAACTTTGTCCTTAGTTCTTTATTTCTGACAAATTGAGAAAATACGCATGTCTTACAATCTTCTGGAAGTTCTTTTTCCAAGAATTTGTTTCTGAAATATTCGAACTTTTTACCATACCAAATTTCCTTTAAACTCTTGTTTTTTAAATTGTCTTTTAAGCTATCCACCATACAACAACAAGTCACTTCCCCATCTGGTTTAATTAACAGATGGAGAAATGGCTGAAAACATGGCAAAGAAGCAAATTCTCTCCCTGGTAAAGATTTGATTTCTGATAAAATGACATCGTCCATTTTTGTAGTATCTTCAATAAATTGATTTCGTATATCTTCTAGATTTGTATTGATACCAAGCTCTTTGGATTTATCTACAGATGATGGTATCAAATTATAAAATTCTGAGTTTTGAGTTTCGTCCAAGCCAAGACTCTTGATGTATTCGTCATATACAATGAGGGGGATAAAAGTTATGTCTTCGCAACCAACTGTACTAGCAAACTCGATTATTTCGAATAGGTTGTTGTAATTTTTATTTGTTACTACAGTATTGAACACAATCTTTGGTTTATCAAAACCGAATTCTTTTTTAAGTTCTTTAAATTTCTTTAGTGTTTCAACAACTTTTTCAAACGACCCCGACACATTTTTAATGTAATTATGTACCTCAGCATTATGACCATCAACGCTAAACATAATTATATCCCATTCCATTTTGACAATTTGTAAAGCATCTTCGTCGGATATCAGCGTTCCATTTGTGTTTAAATTTCCAAATAGAGAATGTTTTTTGATTTCTAATATCATTTTAAGTGTGGCGTCTCTTCTTACAAATGGTTCGCCACCACCGGTAATCAAAAAATTTTTGGCGCCAAGCTCAATAGACTCTTTAATAATTTCGATAACTCTTTCATCTGATAACTCACTGTTTATTTCGTTTTGAGGATTGTAATGAACTCCCGCTTTTTCTAATCTCCGTCTACTGGCCCATGTGCCACACATAGCGCATTTTAAATTACACCTATTAGTGGGCCATATCTCTATAGACAAAGGCCCAACTTTCTTCCCTGTTGACCATTCGAGCAGCTTCTTGATTTTATCTTCCATCCTTTTCACATTCCGCTATTTTTTCCCTTATTTCTATATTTTCATCCACCAAGGGAGTGCAGCATCTTGAACACCATTCTGGCAAATCGTTCTTAGTAGAATCCCTAAATTTTTCAAAATCTTCGAACCACACCTTTCTTAGAGATTTTCCATTTAGTTTTATACCTTCTGATTTTGGCCATTGCGCGCAAGGAGTTACAGAACCATCCGAATTTATATTCATCGTATACCAAGGGAGAAAGCACGGTGGCAATTTCTCTCTATATTCTAAAATTATCTTCTCCATTTTGTTAGAATATAAAAACAGATTCTTTTTAATTATTTCTTCTAAATTGCTCCTAACTCCACACTCTTTGCATATTTTTTCTGCTTCTTTCAAAAACTTCTTTGCTTCAGAAATTTGCGTTTCGCTTATTTTGAGATGTTTACCTTCTTCTGTCAATTCGATAAGGGGTAAAATGTAAACAAAGTTTATTCCATAAATAGAAAGCTTTTTGATTAGTTTTCCTAACTCCTCATAATTTTTGTTAGTTAGAACAAAATTTACTTCAAGTGTGGGAAAATTAGACTTAAGCTTTTTCTTGACGTCATAAAAAGTTTTAATGCTATCCAATACTTTGTCAAAACTTCCTTTTAGTCCTCTTAGATAATCATGTGTTTCTCTGAAACCATCTATGCTAAATCTTATAAGGTCCCATTCCACTCTCACCATTTTTTCTATATCGGGTCGTTCCAAGAGGGCACCGTTTGTAACTATGGAACCATTTATACCAAATTTTTTTACTTTTTCCATACTTCCCAATAAAAGCTTTTTTCTAATGAAAGGCTCTCCGCCTAAAATACCAAAAACCTTTATATCCATCTCGCAAATCTCATCGATTAATCTGGCAATCAAACTGTCACTCATTTCATCTTTGGTCGCTTCTGAAGAAATTTTTGAATAATTACAAAACCTACATTTTAGATTGCACCTTTCTGTTAAAAAGATATCAACCTTTGTTGGTTCTTCTTTTTCTTCTTCGAACCATTTCTCTATTCTTGATACTGTTTCTTCGAGATGAGACATCTATACCAAAACCTTACCAAGTTCTTCTCTTATTCTTGAATTCCAAGATAAATGTGTTGATACACAGTTTGCACAAGCTTCGAAAAGATTACCGCAAATTACAGATTTTCTAAACTCATTAAATTGTTCTCCATACCACACATCTTCAAAACTTCTCTTATTCACGTTTACGTCTTTTTTGCAAAAATCTGAAAGGAAAATAGTTGAGCAGGGCCCGACTCTTCCATCAGCTTCTATTTTTGGCCATATCCAAGGTTCAAAGCAAGGTATTCTTAAAAACGGATGCGAAACTTCTGACTTTGAGATTTCAAGAATCTTTTCTTTGAGATTACCAGTTTTTTCTATCTCTCCTACTTCAAAGACATCGTCTAAGTTTGTTGAAACTCCAAGGGACTTTGAAAGCTTCTTCCAGTATCCTATTTTTCCCATTATAAATTCTCTCCCCCTTTGAGATACCTTGAGCTCTTCTACACTTGGGTTACTTACAAAAACGGGTTCAAAGGTTATATTACAAACTTTCAGCCTGTGAGCAAGTGTTATTATTTCTCCAAGCTGAGAAAAATTGAATTTAGAGACAACTGTGCTAAATTCCAATAACGGAGCACCCACTCCCAATCTTTTTTTGTACTGATTAAAAATTTCTATACTCTTCACTGTCTTGTTAAGAGTGCCGTCCACACCCCTAGATCTATCATTGACTTCTGGTGTGGCACCATCCACACTAAATATTACATTATCCCACCCAATTTCGACTGCTCTTTTTACATCTTCTTCTTTCCACAATGTCCCATTGTTTACTATCCTACCAACGATTCCATGGTCTTTAATTATTTCCATCATATTTAATGTAGTGTCAGGCACTATCATTGGTTCCCCTCCACCACTTATCTGTATTATATCAACTCCCATTTTACAAAGTTCTTCAGTCAATTCAAACCATCTTTGCCTCGGCAAGTCTTTAGAATAATCATATGGTTCTAGTCTTTGAAAACAGAAAGGGCATTTTAAGTTGCATCTGTTAGTAGGATATATCAGAACTTTATGTGGTGGGGCCTTCCTGCCTCTTGCCCATTCAGCTAGTCTGTGAGTTATACTTTCCATTTCTATCCCATTTGATTTTGATATGTAGGCTAATATATTAATTTCTTGAAAAGTTAATAATAACCATGTTTTATAGGACTTTGGGGAAGACCAATATTTTACTGTCTGCTATTGGTTTTGGAGGAGGGGTATTTAATTTAAATAAAGATTTATCGATGACTCTAGAAAGAGCGAAAGAAGCAGCCAAACTCGCAGTATATAATGGTATAAATTTCATTGACATGGGAAAGGAATACGATGAAGAATTCGTTTCAAAAGTTATCGAGGACGTAAGAGATAAGGTCCATATAATAACAAGGTCCGAATCTAAAGACAGCTATGAAATGAAAAGAGATATAAACGACAGTATAAAAAAGCTGAGAGTTACACCATTAGTCTATGAAATTATGGTAAATTCTTTAGAAGATTTTAAAACTATGATAAATAATGGTGTGACAGACTCGCTGAGAGAAGCAAAATCAAACGGAAAAATAAAATTTATAGGAATTTTTAGCCACAAGACAGAGGTTTTGGAAGAGGCAATCAAAACTAATGAATTTGATGTTATTATGACTCTTTATAATGCCGTTCATAGAAAAGCAGAAGAAATCTTCCCTTTAAAGAAAAAATATAAATTTGGATTCATAGCTGCATCACCATTTGCTACAGGGATACTTGTAGATCCGAAATATGATAAAAATATCAATATTCCAGGTGCTGATTACATGTCAGCAGAAAATGCGTTGAAGTTTGTTCTATCTTCAAAATATGTTGATGCGACGGTAATAGGTATGAAAACTCCATCTCATATACAGGAGAACATAAAATTTGCAGATAAAAAAATTTTTTTAACAGAAGACGATAGAAGAAAAATTGCAGAGACCATGGAAAATTTTCTTGGTAAGGATTTTTGTAGGATGTGTAGGTATTGTGAAGGATGTTTGGGAGTTTCGATAGCTGATTTACTGAGATTTTTGACTATAGGAAGAACATACGGTTATCTAGATTTTGTCAAATGGCAATACGCCTCTTTTAAGGATAAAATTTTCAATAAAAATTTTGTAGAATGTGAAAAGCTTTGCCCTTATAGCTTACCAATTTCAAATCTATTAGAACAATTAAATAACATGGTGAGGTAAATGGAAAATTACTTTAAGAGGATGCAAGTTAAGGATTTATTCAACCTTGAAAGATCGTATAGATTATCCAAGTATTTTTTGGGTGAACCACAGCCTCCCTTTAAATTAATAATAACTCCGACTGACAGATGTAATTTAAATTGTATATTCTGCCCAAATTATATCGCCCGCCAAGAAGATAGACATAAAAGAGAGGATGAGTTGGAGAAGGAAGAGTGGATGGATGTAATAAGGCAAGCAGTAGACTTGGGTATAAGACAATGGTGCTTTCTAGGAGGGGGCGAACCCCTTCTTAGATCGGAAATAATTCTCCCAGCACTAGACATAATAAGAAAGAAACATGAGAGTATAGACTTTGAGATAATAACAAATGGTGTACTTTTGACACAAGAATTATTGGAGGGACTTGTGGACGTATGTAAAGAAAAGAAAAAGAAGGAAGGAGAACATGGGTTACTTCAATTGACGATTAGTATCCATGGTTCGAAAAAGACATATGAAGCAATAACAGGAGCAGATATGTACGATACAGTAGTTGGCAACCTTCAAATACTTAGGGATTTGAAAAATAAAGTAAAACTGAAATATCCAGTTGTTCAAATAAACATAGTTCTTAACAAAAAAAATCTAAATGAGATTGAAAATTTACTAAATCTTTATTCAAATGATTTAAAAGTAGAGCAAATAGCACTTCATGGATTGAGGGGGTATGACGAAACTAAAGAAATAGTTAAAGAACTCATACCAGACTCTCAAGACTCACAATCTATTATAAATTTAGTTAATACATTAAAAGAAAACTTGAAATCTGACGTAAGTACTCTCCCACTTACCTCTCATCTGGACCAGATAAATGATAGTGTGGTCGAGGAGAATACTAGGATAGATACGTCAATAGAAGTAAGTCCAAAAATTAAACCACCAGAATTCATGAGTTATAAATGTTTTGAGCCTTGGTATGATATGATGATAAACCCCAACGGCACTGTTTCAAGATGTGCCGCATTCACAACAAGAACAGAACCAATTAGTGTAAAAAAAGAAACTTTGAAAGAAATTTGGTATGGTCCATTCCTCAACGAAGTTCGAGAAAACATTAAAAACGGAAAATTGATGGAGGGGTGTAATCCTTGTGGGTTAATGAGCAATACAATAGTTATTAGAGAGACGATGAAAATGTTCATAGAAAAATTCTTAGAAGGGAACATGGACAATTTGAAAGACCTAGAGCCTTTTGTAAGAAATAGAATAGAAAAATACTTTGGGGGTTAAAAATTAGACAGCTATTATTTTTAATTATGATGGTAATTGTATGATGCCAAAATTGGAACTAAAAAGAGCACAAATTCATTTGACAAACAGATGTAATCTTTTTTGTAAATATTGTGAAGTACCTGCAAAATTTTCTAATACAAAAGATCTACCATATGGAAAATGGATTGAAGTCATGGACGATCTTGTTGACTTAAAGACAAAAGAACTCACAATATCTGGCGGCGGTGAGCCAATGTTGAGATTCGATCTCCTTATTGAAATTTTAAGAATAACTCGAGATAATGGAATAAAGACCGGTGTAATAACAAATGGTTCTCTAATGAATGAAGATTATGCAAGAAGGATAGTTGAGGTTCAGCCGGACGAATGGAGAACTAGCATTTGTACTTCTGATAAAAAAACCGATGCTTTTCTTCGAGGAAAGGATTTGTCGGAGACAAGCTTCAAAGGTATCAGCTATTTAGCAAAATGGAAGAATAAATTAGATAGTGAACTACCTAAACTTGAAATATGGATGCTTCAAACTAGATACAATATTACAAACATTCAAGAGATGATTAAAAAAGCTGATATCTTAGGTGCAAATTCTTTATCTTTGCGAATGGTGAACCCACCAAACGGCTGGCTCTATCCGACCGAAAATCAGAGAAAAGAGTTAATTAAAAAGTTGGACTACTATAAAAAATTTGCACAAAATTTTAATATCGAATTGCGAATACATTTTACAGTAGATGACATACTTCCATCTAATAGAGAAGATAATATCGAATTGATTTCAACACAAACAAATGGCAAACAAACTAAAAAACTTGTCGCACAAGATAAAACAATATGCATGTTCCCGTTTCATGAACTGGTAGTTTTTGCTGATGGCCGAGTTTCACCTTGCTGTAACTTTATCGCGCACGAAGAAAATTCAGAAGCCGTGGAAAGTATTAAGAAAAAAAGTTTAAAAGAAATATGGTTTAGTAAAAAATTTAATCAATTCAGAAAAAGTATGATAGAAGGAGAGCCCCCAGAGAGATGTAAGGAATGCACACCCGATTTTAAGTGTGTAAATAGAGAATATAAAAACTTTTGAGAGATTTTCATGAACACAAATCCCAAAATTTATAACAACTTGGCGGAATGGGTCATTCATAGCAACTTGATGCAATGGGTCAAACGAGAAACTCGCCCACCTCTTCATGTTCAAATTGTTCCAACCAATCTTTGCAATATTGCATGTATATTCTGCTGGAGAGTTTTAGATAGAGAAGAAGATTTAAAGAAGAAGAACGACAGAATCTCAGATAAAAGATATTTAGAAATTGTCGAAGAGATTTGTGGTTCTCCAAAACTTCGGCCTAAAAGTATAACTATTACAGGAGGAGGAGAGCCATTTATAAAGAAGAATTTAGTTGTCAAAATGATTGAAGAAATCAAAAAATATAACATACATTGCGAGATTGTAACAAACGGATGTTTAATGGATAAAAATGTGTCTAAAAGGCTAGTTGAGTGTGGTCTTAATCGTATAGCAGTTTCAATCAATGCTGCCAGACCTGATATAGATGATTTTATACGTGGTAAAAATGGAAGCCATATGGAGGCTTTAAATTGTTTAAGAGAGTTAAATTACTGGAAAGATAGATTAGGCTCTGATATACCAACTTTAGGTTTTACCAAGGTCGTTACAAAGCACAATTATGACCAAGTGTGCGATATGGTCGACTTGGCATTTGAATATAGGGCCGATACGCTAAATATTCGTTGGGTCAGTGAACCCCAATCTAAGGGTAAGCCTGGTCCCTTAACTATGCCTCCTTACAAATATCCCGAATTCATGGAAGAAATTAAAAGAGCAGAACGGCTTGCAAAGCTAAAGGGTATAGCTCTGGTTAAAGATTTTACAGAAGACGATTTAAGAAGATATTTAAATCTTGCCGTCCATGAAGATGGAAAAAATCTATTTATTTCTCAGGAAACATGTGAAAACTGTGAGAATCTCAACAAGCAAAAAGATTTAATTGCAGAGACTGAAAAAACTTCAACATTGGAATTTCTCATGAAAGAAAATGCCTATGAAGAACTTTGTAATGCTAATATCTGCACGTTTCCCTTTTACGAACTTTTCATAGACGCCAGTGGGTTTGCTTCAGGGTGTGGTACCCTAGCATCAAGTGGTGGTGATGATCATAGCGTGGCAGAAGATATAACAAAGGTTAATGTACATGATGTTTGGTATGGAGAAAGATTAAATCATTTACGCGTTCTAATGTTACTTAATAAATTTACTAAAATTTGTGAATCTTGTAATGTGATAAACGTCGTTAAAATGAGTCGTACTTGGACTAAAAAATATAAATAAGTCTAACTTTAGTTTTTTTCTAAAATATTCTGTAATTTTTCCCTTATTCTTCTATTTTCAATTACCATAGGCGTACAACACATACATCCCTTTACTTTGTTGTTACTCATTTGTTTTCTGAAAAAGTCAAATTTATTAAACCACAAATCTTCTAATGTGGACGAGTAAATGTCAAACTTACTTCTTTCAGCTAAAAGTGCACATGGGCCAACCTTTCCATTATGAGTAATCATCATCCCCCACCAAGGAAGATAACAGGGTATAGAAAGAAACCCCTCTTTACCTTCTAAATCTTTTGAAAGAATCTTTTCAACTTCATTTGAATATTTTATATAATCTATGTCTGTGAAAGAATCAAGATTAGTCTCTATGTTATATTCTTTAGCTAAATCCACAGCACTCGATACCTCTTTTTTGAAACTTTCAAGTTTGTTAATACCCCAATTACCTTTTACACTCATTAAAGATTGGAAATCTATTTTATTTACACCCGACTGTTTTGCAAGTTTTATAAAATCTTCTACTTCTTTAAAGTTCCATTTCGCCAAAACTACATTTATATGGATTATGGGATATTCGGACCCTGTCATCTCCTTTATGTTGCTTAGATTTGATACATTTTGAATTAGTTTTCCAAAGGCACTCTCCATACCAACAATAGAATCGTGGGACGAAGCCTCACAACTTTCTAAACTGAAAAAAACCGAATTCCATTTTATATCAATTAAAAACTCCAAGTCTTCTTTTTTCAGCAGTGTCCCATTTGTCACGATACAGCCATTCATTTCATAATTCTTTACTTCTTTAAGTAATATGTTTAAAAATGGTTTTCTTATAAAAGGCTCTCCAAATCCTGAAATTACAAAATCTTTAATTCCTAAGCTATGTGCTTCTTTTAATATACTCATTATTAATTCGTCGCTTATTCCATCAATGTCTTTAATTCTCCACCTATTGCAAAATTTGCATTTTAAATTACAACCTGAAGGAATCCACATCTCTAGTTTGAATGGTGGTGAAGGTTTACCGTACGACCAATTGACAAGTCTTTTTACAACATCTTCATTCATTAACGACCGCCCCTTTCTGCTAATATTCCTATATTATCCGAATCTTTAGAATTAATTTCTATTTTACAAACAAAACCATTTTCCTTTAGGATTTGTCTTACTTTTTCTAAAGTATTTCCTTCTACTAGAGAGTGAGTATCTACTATGATATTTTCTACAAGAGGTAAACTTTTTTTCATACCTTGGAAAACTTCTACTTCTGCGCCCTCGACATTAATTTTTAAAAGATCTATTTTTTTTAAACCAAATCTATCAATAATGTTGTCTAATGTATCAGCTTGGACTTCTATCTTCTTCCTGTTGGGATCCTTTATTACTACACTATGCCCTCCTCTATCAAATTTATTTATATAAAGTTGAAGTTTTTTTTGAGAGCACCAAGCAACACTTTCGATGACATAGACATTATTCAAGTTGTTTTTTTTGACATTTTCTTGAAGTAAGTTGACATTCTTAGGTTCTGGTTCGATTGAGATAACTTTTTTTGCCCTTTTAGCAGCAGCTATAGTCATATCTCCAACACAAGCGCCTACATCTATAACTATACAGCCAGAGTCGATACTAAAGTAGTTCAAAATCTTTTCCCACTCTCCCCACATTATCTTATTTTGAATTTTCTTATTATTTTTTAAAATCATTTCATTATCTCTCTAAAGATTTTTCCATCCATATATTCCGGAATTTTAATATTTAGTAAGTGAAGTATGGTAGGGGCTATGTCGACAGTTCTAATCTTTCCGATGAAGAAATCTTCTTTAATTGAGGGACCTTTAGTTATAAAAGCACCGCCCCATGGTACAGAGACGCCCGTTGATTTTGTTATCCAAAGATTAAAATCATTTCCATTCGGAAGTGACAATTCTAAATTACCGGATCTATAGTTAACAAAAGAGGGATGAAAATTAAAGGTAAATGAAAGTCTGTCCCCCTCCCATCTGATATTTTCAATCAACCTCTCTTCAGTACTTTTAATTTTTACTTTGCTTAACATTTCCACTATTTTACCTTTTTCTTCCAAGTTCCTTTTTGGAAGATAGATGGTCGGTTTAGCTTTCGGTAACGAGGATGGGTAGACATCATATGCATAAAGTTGCATATCGACTCCAAGTATTTTAAAAAGCTCTATAGTTTCAGCTCCAGTACAATATGTTGGCGTATCAGCTAACCTCATCCCTGAATCAGCAACAATAATAATTGTGGCCTCTGGAAATTCTTTTTTTGCTAGTTCAAGAAAAGAATCTATCCATCTATAAAGCTTAAAAAGCTCTTCCCTTCCTTTAAGAACATCTTCTTTTTCTAATTTAGATTCGATAGCTTCCCATAGATTATGATTCGGTCCGTGGGCCCCCTCATCCATCCCTACGAATAAATCTACATCAAACACTTTACTCAATTGTATTGCGGTCCACGGATTGAATCTGTTTGCTATGGCAAATTCATCAGTATCTAAAGTTTCTCTTAATTTTTGAGGATAAGTTTTATTTTTATCCTGCGAAAGCCTTCCAGTTATCATAAATCCATTAATTTTTTCAGGTGGCCACGACAGTAGCCAATGATAAACTCCTACTTTTTTCCCATTTTCTTCTGCAATTTTCCAGATTGTTTTTGCTTTTACATCTAAGCGAGTAATCATTCTACCGTCTTTAATATATTCTTTATCACTTCCGGCCCCATAGCCAATAGAGTGTTTTTCTTTTTTAACTCCAGTTATCATCGAAGTGAATTCTACTGGCGAGCTACAATGATCTTGCTGAGGAACTAGATCCCCATAGCTACTTTCTTTCAACAGTTCTTTAAGATTTTTAAAATCCTCCCTTTCAACCAGCAATTTGATAAGTTTCCAATCAAAATGTGGTATTCCTATTAAAAAAACCCTTCTTCTCATTTTATTCTATTTGTATTCCCAAGCTTTAAAAATACAACCAATGGTATTTTTATTTTAATTGGAGTAACATTTTATTATGAAAGTTAAGTTACTTTATCTCCCTCGGTTTGATATGGACTATAACACAGGGGACTATCTACCATTTTCTACTTATGCGTTTATACCACCAATCGGCATGCCTATTCTGACAGCATTTCTCAAAGGACACGGTATAAACGTGGAACAAGATGATTTATTAATTAAGACATATAGGAAAAATCTTAGACTTTTAGATTTGTTTCGAGAAGAGGAAAAAAGAAAAAAATTTTTAGAAGACGGTAAGGAAGAATCTTTAGAAGAGGCTGCAGAACAAATACTTAAATTAACGAATGTGAAAGGATTTGACATAATTGGTTTTTCACTTTTCGAACCAGACAATCCAACTACTGGAATTGTTGCATTGGTCATTGCAAAAATTTTAAAAGAAAAATACGAGCCAATTATTGTAATCGGTGGTCGTTTTTGGGGGTATGCAAAAGATACCCTATTAAAGAGCAGATTCGTAGATTATGGGATAGCCCATAATCCGTTCACATCTCCTGCGGAATTAAATTTTTTGAAATTTTGTGAAGCTTACGAAACTGGAAAAAATATAGAAGATAATGTACCCGGATTAGAAATTTCAACTCCTAACGGAGTCAAAACTACACCTACAAATTATAACGATGACGAAGTTCTACATTTTCCTACGCCCACTTTTGATGGACTGCCATTAGAATTATACAAATATAGACTATCCTGCAAAGTTAATGGAAACGAATACTCAGGTGAGGTACTGACTCTACCTTATTTTTTCATCAAAGGGTGCCCCTTTAAATGCGCTTTTTGTTGTAATTCTACACTTCCCGGGCCCATTTTCAAATCTCCAGAACAAGTCAGGGATGATATAGAGAAATTGAAAAAGGACTATAAAACAAACTACTTCTTCTTTTTAAATACCGAGATAAATTCAACTTACAAATATACGGAAGAAGTTTTGAATAAGCTTAAAGATTTGGATATAAAATTTTCTGACTGTTCATGTTTTGTCCCGATGGATAAAAAAATTTTGAAAGATTTAAAGGAGTCTGGTGCTGTAAGATTAATGTTCGGGCTTGAATCTGGAAGTGAGAGAGTCCTAAGCTACCTTGGCAAAAATTTTACCATTTTACAGGCTGAAAAAATTGTAAAAGAGGCTTGGGAAATCGGAATATGGGCTGAACTTAGTCTAATATGCGGGTTTCCTTACGAAAGACTCAATGACATAGAAAAGACAATCGAATTTTTAGAAAGAAATAAAAAATACGTTAAATCTGCCTATGTCAACAAGTTTTTCCTTGACGGTAAAATAAAGAAGCATCCTAATCAGTATGAAATAGAAATTCTGGAAGAATCTTTTCTACCTGTTGAAACACTGAGGGAAGAGTGGCGCGGTGGCTTTAATGAAATAAATGGACTCAAATGGCCAGAAAGAAAGAAACTTACAGACAAATCCTTTGATATTATACTTAATGCTATGAACAATTTTGGTATTAGAAGAGGTTCTGAACTTCAAGATGTCCTTTTTCAAAGCACATTGCCAGAATGGACGAATATAGTAAGAGGAGAAACTACTTGTAAAGTTTATCCAAATTTTTCTCTTCCTTTTTAACTATACATTTAAGACCTTCTTTAACTTTTTTTCTATTGGAGTGTTCCAAAATTTTGAGAATGTTTTAAATGTCAAAGAATTTTTGAATTTTTCAATCTCTTTTTTATAAATACAATTTACACATCTACCATTTTCAATGCCTTCTCTTTTCAATCTATAGAGTTCTTGTTTAACTCTCTTATTTTCCTCTAAAAATTCAATATACTTTCTTCTTAAGAAATCTATATTTCTAAATTCCATTATACTTTTTCTTACAATACGCGTGTCTTCGATTACATTTGGCCTGCATCTTTCACAAAAATCTGATAAATCTCCTCTAGTAAATGACTCCCTTATATTGGAGAATGTTTCTCCAAACCAAACCTCTCCCAAATTTTTATTTCTGATGTTTTCTTCTTTTTCCTTCCACTCACCGCAGTGTATTATATTTCCATCCCCCCTTATCATTAAGAAAAACCATGGATAGTAACAAGGGATTGACAGAATTCTGTCAGAATAATTTTTTGCTTCACTTATCAACAAGTCTTTAATATTTCCAGTTTTTCTAATCAAAGATTCGTCGAACCTCTTTTCACCAGAAAATGCCTTTCCTGGGGCAACGGCTGTGACATCTAAAACAATTCCATAGTTCTCAGATTTTTCTTTCACTTCTTTTAAATGATTTTGAAATTTATCTATTTCTTTCTCGCTCATTTTTAGTTCTTCTCCTTCTTTACCAAAGATAACAATCGGTTCGACAAAAACAGCATCACCACCTAGATTATAACACATATCTATAATTTCATCCAACTTTTGATAGTTTAGCTTATTAAGAACTACATTTATGGTAAGTACGGGCAATTCTACTTCGAATTTTTTCTTTAAATCGCTGAACATTTTAAGTGTACGAGTCGCTTTTTTAAAAACCCCTTCTGCTCCTCTTAGATAATTATGTATTTTTGGGTCAGCTGAATCTATGCTTATACAAACACTGTTCCACCCCATTTCGACCGTATCTTTAACAAAATTTTCATTCCATAAACTTCCATTAGTCGTAAGTTCACCAAACATATTATAAGCTTTTATCATTTTCATAGTAGGAAACAATACTTCTGGCTTGACCAGAGGTTCGCACAAACCAGAAATATTCCACGTTCTTACCCCCATTTTTCCAGATTCCTCGGCTATTTTGATCCATTTTTTTGCCGATAGTTCAATATTTTTTCTTTGTTCTTCTGTAAGTTTTTCATAATTAGAGTCTCTTCTTCCGCACATTCTACAGTTTAAATTACATCTTGTATGTAATTCTGCATCAATTCTTATAGGAGCTTGCTTTAAGCCGTTAAACCATTCTTCCATTCTGTCAGCATATTCAAATCCCCATAATCTATGTTTGAAGACTGTAACATCGGTCAGCAATTCCATTTTTGTCACTTTTCACTAAATTTAGAGTTAAATTAAAAATTTTATTATTAATTATTTTATTATCTACGTTTTTAACTTGTATCAATCAATTTTTCTTTTATAATTTTTTCGTAAATCTCATCAGCAGTAATTCTGTGAGCAAAAGCACTGGGATGGTTATCATTTGGTATAACACATAATTCAGAGCTATCATAATTTTTAAATGTTTGAGTGAGTTCAAGAAAAATTATATTGTTATCTTCGACAAAATTCTTTAAAAAATTCAAACCCGTCTCATGTCCACGATAGACATCACAATCAGGAATAAATATAAGAAGCAGATCTATATCGGATTCTTCGGCAACATAAATAAATTTTTGTAGAGGTATTCTGACATTCTCTTCCCATATCTTTTCGAATGAATAACTACTAAACAGTTCTTCCGTATACATTTTAGTTGCTTCCACTTCAAACTCTAGTGCATATTCAGTAAAATTCTCAGACGACCTATTAAATCCATATAAATTGTTGGCTATTTCAACTATTCTACTTCTATTTCGAAAATCATCCCACAGGTACTGAACTACTACCAAATCTGGTTTGCATGAGAGCGCTTTTTTTTCAAAGAGTTCAAACTTATCAATCATTCCGAGTCCACCATTACCAAAGTTCAAAACTTCAAAATTACCTTCTTTCGACTTGGAATTTAATTTCCCTTCTAAAAAATACGGGTATGTTTCCCAGTAGTTTAATAGGTAGCCTTGCGTAAAAGAATCTCCTATAACAATAATTCGAAAACTATTATCAGGTTTATGACTACAATTGATATACCATGGATTAAGTCTCTCATACTTAGGCTCATCGTGTGATTTTGTGTCCACATACACAAACCCGCCAGTTTTACCTTTATCAATGATTTGAAGAGAAAAATAGAGTGTTACTAGCATTACCGTTAATGTGTATACTAAAAATAGGACATTTTTTTTCATATTAATTTAATCACTTGTCATAAATTTATAAATTCATTCTCTTATTTTTTCTAAAACTATTTCAGCTGTCTTATTTGCAACAATTTCATACCCAAACGATGACAAATGACAGTCTGCTAACCTAGTGTGTGATGGGCATGATTGGGGAGCGATGTTTTCCGATAAATCGTGAAAAGAGATGTTGTATTCTTCTAACAAAGGTATTAGTTTTACTTTTTGCCACCATACCGAATCCCATGTTATGACTATTAGCTCTATACTATCCTCTTTACAGATTTTTATTAGTCTATTCATAGGCTCCTTAACCCACTTATCCCACTCTTCTTCACGATTTGAATTATCAAGATAATCTCGAATAATAATTTCTGCTATTAAACGAGATATAGCAGATTCACTAGCATTTAGTTTTTTAATTTCATCTTCTAACTTCTTAGGCAACTTATACTCACCAACTTTATATTTTTTCCAAATTTCTATTATATCCATTCCCAAATCTGGAGATACCCAATCATTATTATAATATTGCAGGACAACAATATCTGGATTATATCTTAAACCAAATTCTGTGAGTGTTTTCAATTCGTCTAATGTTCCAGCAGAGTATCCTCGACCATGCGCACCCATATTCAATACTTCAAACTTAGTAGAAGAACTATGGTCGTTTAATCTTTTTTGAAGTTGCTTTGGCCAAGTAAATTCATTGTTAATGCCTGCTCCCTCTGTCATAGAATCGCCTAAAGCAATTATTCTATAAGTATTTAATGGCTTTTCAATTTCCCATTCAACGTCTTTAAATCCCAATGAATTTCTAAATTCTTGAGTGGGCAAATCCTCAATTTCTTGAAAAATTTTCAGAGAACGGATAAGTTGGTACTCGTTTATTTCTACTTTAATAGGATTTGTTACTTTTCCCAAAATAGGCAGTTTCTTTATATCTCCTCTTAATATTACAATGGATAAAAATACAGTTACGGTCAAAATAAGAATGAAGTACATTATATAAAGAGATTTGTTTTTTACCATACTAATCAATTTTTAATAAATTTATGGTTATATATCTTAAAGTAGGAAAAAAACGATAACTCCCAAAATATGGTTTTTTGGTGTGACAATGAAAGTTTGTTTGATATTTCCACCACACAATCATAAGAAGTTCATGGAAAACTTAACTATAGTAAATGAAAATTTTGGTGTATATCCTCCGCTCGGCCTAATGTACGCTGCTTCGATTTTAGAAAAAGCTGGTCACAAAGTCATAATCATAGACTCAAATGCATTGAAACTTTCAAAGAAGAAAACCTTGGAAAAGGTCAGAGAATTTGGACCCGATCTTTTGGGGTTCTTGCTAACAACATGGATGTTTAGACAGACTTTGGAATGGATTATTTATATCAAAAATAAAATAAATGTGCCTGTAATAGTTGGAAACTATGCTTTGGAACACTACCCAAAAGAAATCCTTTACCATAAACAACTCGATTATGGCATTATAGGATCTGCCAGAGAATCACTACCAAAATTATTAGACTCGCTAGAAAATGGTAGACCTATGGATAAAATCCAAGGACTTGCGTTTAAAAAAGGAAAGAAAATATTTATAAACTACCCAAAAATTTTACATGATGACTTGAACAAACTGCCCTTTCCCGCTAGGCACCTTGTGCCTAATGAAAAATACGTAGGGTTCCATACCAAAAAAAAGAATTTTACAATAATGGTCACAAGCAAAGGTTGCCCACACGAATGTACTTTTTGTGATATGGGGAAAACAAGATACAATGCTAGAAACCCAAAGAACGTCGTAAACGAGATTGAAGAATGTTATAAAAAATATGGAATTAGGGACATAGATTTCTTTGATAGGTCCTTTACAGTTGACAGAAAGAGGACTATTGGAATCTGTAAAGAGATTATAAAAAGAAAACTAAAGATAACATGGGCTTGTAGAGCGAGGGTTGACGAAGTCGATACTAAGCTATTAAGGTGGATGAAAAGAGCCGGTTGTAGAATCATTCTTTATGGGATAGAATCCGGTGAACAAAGGATTCTTGACATGGAACATAAAGGTATAAAAAAAGAAAGAATAAGAAAAACTATCGAAGAGACAGAAAGAATGGAAATTGAGACACTAGGATTTTTCATGATAGGCCAGCCTGGAGAAACGAAAGAGAGTGTTGAAAAAACCATAGAATTTTCATTGGAATTAGGCTTGGATTATGCCCAATTTCTAAGGACAGTTGCAAAACCAGGAGCCAAACTTTATGATGAGGTTAAAAAAAAGATGGGTTATGATTATTTTTCTAAGTATATTTTAGGCAAAGTTGATGAAAAAAGACTGCCCACACCTTGGACCGAACTCTCTGAAAAAGAGGTCGAGATTTTGACAAGAAAGGCCTATCTTAAATTTTATTTTAGACCAATATTCATCTTGAAAAAAATATCAAATATAAAATCGTTAGAAGAACTCTACAGGTATACACGCACGGCATTGGAGATGATGATTTACAAAAGTATTTTCAAAAGAGGACATAAGATATTAGGTTAAAATTCTATTATTAAAGTAGTAACACCTTTAAAGTATTCATTATATTTTTGATAATAAAGGACAAGAACTCAGAATTTGTGCTATAGCGTGACAACGATGCCTAACCTTAATCGTAAAAAGAAGACAATAAGTTTGTTTAAACTAAAATATAGAAAGTTCCTCCAAACTATTTTGGAAGACAAGTTTTTGATACCACTGATAGTACTTACATTACTTTTTGGAGTATATTCAGCCATTTATTGGGAGGAGAATTATAAATTTTACTCTGCAGATTTAGACATGGCTTCAGAGCTAAATGTACTTTATAACTCGGTAAGAGGTGATATGAAAACTTTCTTTTTTTCTTCTATACATGAAGGATATTTTTTTATCGTCGATCATTTTAATTTGTCTTTTCTCCTTTTCATTTTTATTTTTTGGTTGAACCCTATTAACCTAACATACTTTTTTTTAAATGGGATAGTCCTAGCTATCGGTAGTATACCCATTTATAAAATCTCTGAAGTTAGACTAAAATCTAGAATTTTAGCCCTTATGATTTCTCTTTTCTATCTTTTCAATCCAATCTTAATCTATTTTTTAAAGATAAAGATTTTAATTAGAACTTATTCTGCGATACCTTTCCTACTTTTCACTTTTTATTTTTACGAAAAAAAGAATTTTAAATTATTTACTATATTTTTACTGCTTTCTGTATTTACAAAGGAAAACATTGGTCTTATAGCTATAACAATGGGATTTTATCTTTTATATAAAGAGAAAAATAAAAAATGGGGGTTAATGCCAGTAATTCTTGGGGGAATAAGTTTTATTGTGTTTTTAGCTTTTACTTTTGGACTCTACGATTATATGTTTCCAAATATGGGTCATATGCAGTTTTTTGGTGGCGAATTTAGTAAAGGCGAAAATTTAATTATTACAGATTTTATAGAACGGATTTTATCTACCTCAAAGAGTACTTATTTAATAGAAATTTTTTCCCTTTTCGGTTTCGTACCATTGTTAGGAATTGAGATTTTATTTGTCGCATCACCAAAATTGCTTGAAAACCTCTTATACGGTCAAAAGATTAATATGTATCTGCATAATAATGCGATTTTAATACCATTTCTGTTCATATCTTTTATATACGGGCTAGAAAGAATTAAAAGAATTTTAGATACAAAAACATCTTCTGGGTGTTCCAAATTTATAATGTTTTTTATCATAACTTTGTTGATAGTCAATGCCACTTCAAACAGGTTCAATATTTTCGAGACTTTACTATCCAATAACAAATATATTTCAGAAAATAGACAAGGCCTTGATTTTGGATGTAAAACGACCATTTCTAACTACAATAAAAGATGGGACGGCCTTATAGAGATAAAAAGTAAGATACCAGAATCTGTTGGGTTATTAGTTGATAGAAGTTTGAATTTAGAATTTGCCGAAAGAAAATATCTTTACGTGGTTAAAACAGACTGGGCGGATAGTCTACCTATTTTTCTCAGAGGGCACAGAGAAGTTGGATACGCTCTTTTTAATAAAGAACTAATTGATTGCTTAAAAGAGGTAAATATTTCCCGTGCTTCGATAGTGGAGATAGTGGAAATTACAAAAGTTAATATCACCAGTCTTGTCGCAAGCCCAGAATGGGGACAAATAGAAGAAAACAGTGGTTTTATATTATTCAAAAGAATTTAATTTTTACAATGAGTAAACAGGACAAACTGAACGATTTTGAAATGAAAATTAAAAAATCGCTATCTTCTAGTACAAAATTTATACTTTTAACTCTTCTCACATTCGCGTTTTTACAAATCTCTTTTATAATAACCTTCCATAAAATTTTCATCGAATCCGAATCAGTAGAAATAATGAATAGGGCCAATTATTTAGTAAATAAGGTACCTCTTTCCCCTATTTGGGAAGGTAGAAGCTGGATAGTTTCAATATTCTTTTCGATGCCTCTTTTTATTTTTTCATTATTCACGGGTATATCCCAAGGCTGGGGCATAGTCTTAATTTTTAGACTATTCTCTTCACTCATCTCAATTTTATCAATATATTTTTCATTTCTTCTGGGTAAAAGACTTAAAAATGAAAGAGTTGGTCTATACGTAGCGTTTTTTGTGGCCTTCTCATCAGTAAACTTGCTTTATTCCTTCTTCCCAAGGGATTTTAATTTGGCTTTGTTTAGCATAATAATAGGAACGTATCTGCTCCTAAGCGATACATACAAAAATCAAATTTTAAGTGGAGTTTTTTTCGGGCTCGCTTTCACTTCTAGATACGAATCGATAATACTGGTCATGCTAGTTCTTTTATACCGCTTAACAATCTTTTTGAAGGATAGAAACAGCTACAATTTGAAATATTTTTTAAGCCTACTTACAGGATTTCTATTAGTTTCTATAATCTTTCAAGGAGTCATAGATAAGATCTTTTGGGGAGATTTTTTAGTTTCACCAATTTCTTATTTTAAATATAATTTTTCAACAAAACCTCATCTAACGACAAAAAAATCGTCACTTATTTTTTATCTTAATAATCAAATTAACATATTAAATTTTTGCACCTTGCCTTTTATTTTAGGTTTGATCATAGTATACAATGAAAAAGGACCTTACAAATTGTTTTTAATAACTCTATTACTTTTTCTTATATTTTATGTCCTATTTTTTTCAGTAATTATCAGAGAAACGATTAGATACTTGCAAATAATTTTGCCCTTTGTGAGTATTTTCACAGCTCTGGGGTTAGATAAAATTTCAAGTTTCAACAATCGAGTAGTTTTTATATTACTCTTTGTATTTTTACTATTCAATTTGCACAACTCATTGATAAATTTTAAAGAGCACGAGGAATTCGATGAAATAGATATAAGAAGAGACAAAATGAATGCGATAGAATATTTGGAAGACAAAGTTAAATCAAACACTTTAGAAAAAAAGAAAGTTTACCTCTGGGATTATTGGCTAACTGGATATGGGTTAATTAACCACACTCTTAATTACTATCGATTAGGGACAGACCCCTTTGTCAGAATTATTGCTTCTAATGGAGAAGAGACACTTATTGGTATAGATCAAGGAGACAAATGGATTAATCTGACTTCTGAAATTGATATGACATACGATTATAGGAATATTTATACGATTTCACTTTGTGGTTATATGATTGTCGACAAAGTCTGGATAGAGACTAAAGATGAAACAACTTGGTATGATTTTGGTGAGGATTTATCAGAAGGCATTAAAAATATAACTCATGGTGCTGCTGTCTGTAGTGTAGAAAATGAAGGAGTAGAAATAATCTATCCTAATAATTGTATTATCATTCCGGTAAATAATGAAAAGATGTTGTTTAAAGTTCGTGTCTATGCAGCAGAAACTTTTGCTGAATGTATGTGTAATAAACCGTACGAACCATCCTATTTAATTATAGAATCAACTAAAAGTTGTAGTAAAGGTAAAACAATTAAAAATTTTGGAAATATAGTTATATATTCTCTTTACCCCAGAGAACATAATCACTCAATATAATAGATTTAATTTTCCTCCTTTGAGATAAAGTAATTACCAATTACTAAATAATCTATGCCTGTATTTTTGAAACAGTTGTAAGCGTCTTCAGGTGTACATACTATTGGCTCTCCTCTTACATTAAAAGATGTGTTTATTACAACTGGGATGCCTGTCCTTTTTTTGAACTCGTATATCAAATTATGATATAATTTATTTCTTCTCCTTTCTACTGTCTGGGGCCTACAAGTTCCATCCACATGAGTTGCCGAGATTATGTCTTTGATTCCGTCTTTTTTAACATCAAAAGCCACTAGCATAAAGGGAGAATCGCATGCTCGCACCAGATAATCTTTAGCGTTTTCTCTTAGGATACTTGGTGCAAACGGTCTAAAAGGTTCACGGTGCTTTACTTTTTTATTCAATATGTCCTTCATCTTCGGATTTTTTGGGTTTGCTAGTATACTTCTACTACCGAGGGCCCTAGGACCAAATTCCATCCTTCCTTGGAACCATCCAACAATTTTATCTTGAGAAATCAAGATAGCCGTTTTTTCAATTAACCTCTTGTTATTCAATTTTTCACATTCAACTTTATTTTTTTCAAGACATGTCTTTATTTCCTTTTCGTTAAAACTGGGGCCTAAATAAGTGTCCTTCATTACGTACTTTCTAGGATTTCCATAAATTTGGTTATAAACATAAAAAGAGGCGCCCAGGGATCCACCAGCATCGGTGGCGGCTGGTTGTATAAAGATTCTTTTGAATGGGCCTTCTCTGGATACCCTACCGTTTGCTACGCAATTTAAAGCGACACCGCCAGCCATGCACAGATTCTCAGACCCTGTCAGCTTATGGGCATAGTTGACGATTTTCAACATTGTTTCTTCTGTTATCTTTTGTAAGGTCGCTGCAATATTTTTGTGCCTATTTGTTATTTTATCTTCATATTCTCTTCTAGGCCCAAACTTCTTCTCGAACAAATCGCTGAACATTTTTTTATCGTAAGTATAAGAGAAATATTTCATATTCAGATTGAAACTTCCGTCCTCTTTCACATCGATAACATTTTTAAATTTATTATAATAGATAGGAGTTCCGTAAGCAGATAGGCCCATTACCTTAAATTCATCATTATTGACTTTGAACCCCAAGTAAGATGTCATAGTACTGTAGAACAAACCAAGGGAGTGCGGAAATCTTATTTCTTTTAAAACTTCTATTTTATTGTCTTTACCGTGATGTATAGCTGCAGATGTCCATTCACCTATACCGTCTACAGTAACTATTGCAGCTTCTTCAAATGGAGAAACAAAAAAGGCGCTTGCAGCATGCGACTTATGGTGCTCTATGAACATCACTTCCCCTCTATAACCTATTCTATTTTTCAAAAGTGAGGGAATTCTAAGTTTTTCAGTTAACCACTGAGGGACAGCTTCACAAAACATACCAAAAGATTTTGGAAAATATTCAACTGACGTATGTAAAATTCTGTCAAATTTCAACATAGGTTTGTCGTAGAAAGCAGCTACGTCAACTTCGTCTGCTATTATCTTACCTTCTTTCAGGCAGTATTCAATTGCATTTGTAGGAAAGCTGTTATCATGCTTTTTTCGAGTGAATCTTTCTTCCTCTGCAGCTGCCACCAAAACGCCGTTTTTAACTAAGCTCGCTGCTGAATCATGATAATGACAAGATATCCCCAGTATATTCATATCAACACCTAATATTGTCTTCGGTAATCTTCTGACTCTCTTCGATAATCAATCCAATAGGTTTTTGTTTCAACTAATCTTTTTCTAATCTTGGTAGCTTTAAAAAATAGAAAAGACAAACTGACCCCAAGCCAATACACAATAAATACTAATATGAAATTAAATCCAGTGGTCAAAGTTTTATTTAACCTTTCCAAATAAGACTTAACTTTTTTGCAGACTTCCATAAATCTTATCAACTAACTCAACTCTTAACTTTCAACATCATATGAGCGGATATATGAAAATTGGGACTGGTGATACGCTCCCAACTATAATCAATAACCCTACTAGGAACAATATTGCTATTAGAGGAACTAACCACCATTTTTTAGTTTTACTTAAGTAAACCCAGATATCCTTTAAAAAATAAAATCTTTCAGGCATATTATCTACTATTATATTTATCTCTAAAATTTAATTTTTTGAATAAGGACAAATATTTAGGTGGTGGATATAGAGGAAAGGATAAGGAGACTATTAGAATGGTCTAAAGGTAATCCGCAAGGACCGATAAGCATACATTTAGATCCGACCAATAGATGCAATTTAAGATGTAGATTCTGCTGGCAACGTTCTCATGAAAGATTGGGCTGGTTGGATATGGAAAATGAATTATTGGAACAGAAGCTGCTCTCCATCGTTAAAGAGGCCGCTGAACTAGGTGTAAAAGATTGGTTAATTTCTGGCGGCGGAGAACCTTTTGTGAGAACAGATACAACACTTGCCGTGATGAAAAATATTAAAAAATATGGGATGTGGGGTGACATAATTACCAATGGAACTATACCCCAAGATAGACACCTTAAAGAAATCGTAAAATGTGGGTGGGATGCGTATAGGGTTAGTATAAATGCTCCGACTGCTGAAGAACATGACTATTTAGTTGATAGAAAGGGCATATTCGACATAGCAGTTAGAAATATAAAAAAAACGGTCGAACTTAAAAAGGAGTTCGACACAGACAAACCGGAAATCGGATTCAACACAGTAATAAATAGGGAGAATTATCCTAGGATGCCAGAGATTATCGAATTTTTGCATCAACTAGAGGGTACTTTCATAAATGTTCAGACAATAATACTGTACTCAAAAGAAGAACAAAAGTGGTCGCTGGGAGAGGAGGAACGCAAGGATTCTCAAAAATATATTAAAAGGGCTATAAATATCGCCAATAAGCTTGGAATCCGAACAAACTTGGATAGCTATTTGGACAAAAATGTTATGAGGGATTCAACTGAGATGGGCAAGATGAAGGATCTGGGCATATACGATATTAAAAAAACAGAACACCCCAACAAATTCGTTAAGACTTTTTGCTTTGAGCCTTTCTATCTTATAACAATAAGATCAAATGGTACTGTTGGTTCTTGCCGTCTCTTCGGGGACCAAGGAGATAACATAACCAATAAAACTTTAAGGGAAGTCTGGTTTGGTGAGTACTTTAACAAAGCGAGACAAATGCAGAGTAATGGCAACATACCAGACTTTTGCTCAAAATGCGGGTCAAACGAATTTTTAGAACAGACGAGAATAAGGGACGAATTAGCAAAAGCCTTGAAATACTAGATGTGAAATAATGTTCGAAGATAAAATAGCTGAAAGGATTTTGGGATGGAAGAAAGGTGAAAAGATTGGACCATTCGAGGTTCAATTAAATCCTACAAACAGATGCAATCTAAAATGTAAGTTTTGCTGGTTAAGAGATTTTGATGGAGATGAATTAAACTACGAAGAACTTAGTACAAAAAAATATAAAGAGATGATTAAAGACTGTAGTAAAATGGGAGTTCACACTATCGAAATTACAGGCGGCGGCGAGCCATTTATGAGAAGTGATGTGGTTACGCTAATGAGAACAATCAAAGATTGTGATATGTTTGGTAGACTTATAACAAATGGGACACTTTTAACAGACGAAGTGATTAAAGAATTGATTAAAATCAGATGGGACGAGATAGTTTTTAGCTTAGATTCTCCTGAAAGAGAAGTAAATGATTATTTAAGAGGTAAAAGTTTTGATCGAGTAGTCAAGGCAATAAAAACCCTTCAAATCGAAAAAATCGACGTTAAAAAAGAGAAACCAGCAGTCAATATCCACATGGTTTTGTGTAACAAGAATTTTAGTCTTTTACCAGAGATGTTTGAGTTTGCTTATAATTTGAATTGCAGAAATTTGTTGGTAGAACCAATTGTTATGCTTGCTGTAAAAACCAAAGCTGGTGCGGATTTGTTATTCGGAAAAAAGAATAAAGAACCTTTAATAAGGTACATTCAAGAAGCAACTAAAATTGCCCATAAACACAGTTTTCAAACAAACATAGACAAGCTAGAATTTGGATTAGTAAAGAGCACATCAGAAATGACGAAAATTATTAAAGAGGAAGGTGGCAATGAAAAAAGTCATTGGGCATCTCTGCCATGTTATCAGCCGTTCTATCATATGATTGTAAGACCTTGGGGGGTTGTTGGTCCTTGTTGTATGTTTGATAACGTTGGTGATGATATAACAAAAAAATCTTTGAAAGAAATTTGGTTTGGAAAATTTTTTGAAAAGATGAGAAAAAAAATGTTAAATAGAAATTTGCCAGATTTTTGTTCAAAATGTAATCCAAGCCAGATTCAAGAAAATAGAAAGATAAGAGAACATATAAAAAAGTTGAGTGGTTGAATGGATGAAAAGATGAGAAGGTTAGTCAAATGGGCAAAGGGTAAACAGGCACCACCCTTTACTTTAGACATTAGCCCCACCGACAGATGCAATCTCAAATGTTTGTCCTGTTGGCAAAGAGGATTCAAAAACATAGACTCAAGTTACGAACTTTCAGATGAAAAACTGATAGGTGTTGTTAAAGAAGCTGTCGAGTTTGGGGTACAGGAATTTGAAATTACAGGCGGCGGCGAGCCTTTAATAAGGAAAAGATTAGTTCTCAAACTTATGCAATTTGTAAAAAACAATAGTCGAATAGGTAACATAACTACAAACGGCACACTTTTTTCGAATGAAGACATAGAAAAGATTGTAAAAATCGGATGGGATAGAGTCACATTTAGCATAGATGGCCCTGACACCGAGACTAACAACTTCTTGCGTGGAAAAGGTTCTTTTGAAAAAATGTTGAAAAATATTTCTAAATTCAATAAATATAAAAAATCTTATGGTTCAGAGAATCCAGTCATAAAATTCAATACCGTATTAAGCAACAAAAACTACGACAAGGCTATGGATATGATGGAACTAGCTCATAAAGTTGATTGTAAAATTGTTAGTTTTGAACCATTAACAGTTCATTCTGATTTTGGAAAGAAACTTAAGTTGAATAATAATGAAATAAAGAAATTCAGTGAAATAATACCAGAAACCAAAAGTTTGGCTGAAGAGCATGGTATTTACACCAACATAGAAGGACTAACACAGGCGCAGTTTATTGAAAAATCTAACAGAATGATTGAGATAATGAAAGATGAAAACAAGAATGATGGCACTAAAAACATTGATTTTGCTTCAGCATCTTGCTTCGAACCTTGGTGGCATCTTGTTATTAAAGTAGACGGTTCTGCTCAGCCCTGTTGTTTATACGATTTGAAAGAAGAGAATGTAAAAAATAAAAATCTGAGAGAAATATGGCATGGCAAAACATTCCAGACAATAAGAGAAAATATAAAAAATAGACAATTTTCAAAATTCTGTTCTATATGTAATGCTGGGCAAGTTTTGGAAAATAGAAGGATTAGACAGATATTAGGAAGTGAAAAGTGATACACAATGGACACTAAAATCGAGAGATTATTAAAATGGTCTAAAGGCGGAAAGGCTCCACCTCTCAGTTTAGAATTAAGTCCAACTCTGAGATGTAACTTAAACTGCCTTTTTTGCTGGAGGTACGGAAAAAAAGACATCAATTATGGGGATGAAATAACTCTAAAAAAATATAAAGAAATTATAGAAGAAGCTGCAGATTTTGGTGTGAAAGAAGTACGCATAATAGGTGGTGGAGAGCCACTCTTGAGGAGAGATACATTAGAAATAATGAAATCTATTAAGTCAAGGGGGATGTTTGGTTACATTTGCACTAATGGTACATTATTCACCAAAGAAACAATCGAGACACTAGTAAAAATAAATTGGGACCACATCAAGATTAGTTTGCATGGGTCTTGTGCCGAAACAAATGATCATCTGGTTCAAGAGTACGGCACATTTAAAAAATGTGTTGAAGTTTTAAGCACATTCAGAGATTTAAAGAAAGATGCTAGAGAGAGGCCTTATTTGGAAATAGGATTTGTTCTGGTAAATGAGAATTACAAAGAAATAGAAGCTATGGTACACCTATCTCACAGATTGGGAGTCCAAGCCCTTTTTGTCGAGCCCATAACAATTTATACTGAATTAGGAAAGAAATTAAAGCCTGATAAAGATGATTATAAAATTTTTGAAAAAATGGCTATTAAGGCCAAGGAAAAAGCAGAAAAGCTCGGCGTAGAAACAAACCTTTCCAATTTTATAGGGTCGAAATTTATTGAGAAAACCGGTGAGATGATTGATTTGATAGGAGAAGATATAGTGAATAAAACCAATGACTTTTTTTCTACTGCTTGTTACGAGCCATGGTATAGAATAGGAATAAGGGCAGATGGTGCGGTCTGTCCATGTGGGTTTTTCGATCAAGGAACTACAGAAAATATCAAAAATAAGAACTTGAAAGCAGTTTGGTATGGGGATTATTTTAATAAGAGAAGAGAACAGCTCCTGCAAAAGAATTTACCTGAATATTGTAAAAAATGCTGTGTAACTTTGGTTGTAAACAATAAAATTATAAGACATGAACTTGAAAAATTTAGATTTTTAAGCTCTAAATGAAAATTTCAACTATTTTAAAATTTGCAGACAATTTGTTTTTATGAGAATTTGTATAGTGAGCAGAGGA
>Ga0209636_10000231_pt1 | contig 49673 bp, 47 predicted proteins | sample DeeMarSWOR152_54_FD_187464 | JGI IMG/M metagenome (GOLD analysis project Ga0209636, IMG submission 187464) | Marine sediment microbial communities from White Oak River estuary, North Carolina - WOR-1-52-54 (SPAdes) (version 2) | ecosystem: Environmental > Aquatic > Marine > Intertidal zone >...
TGTTCTCATCCCAACTGTCTGGGATATGTATTTGAGCGCTGGTGCAATTTAGAAGGGTGTTGTCCCAGTAGAGCTTGAACTCCCAACCATACAGGTCGGTGATATCACTGACGGTTATGTTCACCGAGAAGATCCCATACTTGTTCACTGTGATTTCGCTTGGATCGATGGAGACCTCAGCTGTCCCTCTTTGTGAAGGCCTGGAGAACCATCGCGATCCTCCTGAGTATTCTCTTCCGAAGAGAATTTCAACTATGACTTTGTCATAGATATCTATAACGGAGTCATTTCTTAAGTCTGCGTTTGGAGTGTGGGGACAGTGGGGACATGGCCCTGGGAAGTCTGGGGGTTGATGCCAGTACATACCATCGGTTGCGTTGTACACGGCTCCAAAAGCCGCTCCCACTTTGACCTTGTCGAAAATGTCGATTAGATGGTCGCCATTTGTGTCCACGCTTTTAATAGGGTCAAAGCCAAGATAGGTTTCATAGGAAAACAACCCATCAGTTTCATCTAGCACGTCGTGTTCTTCCCTGTAGGTCGGCAAACCATAGCCATTGTCATCCAGCCAAGGAGTTTCTAACCCGGATAATCGGGCTTCGTCGTTATTCCATGCGTATTCAAAGGCTTCCCACATAGACACATGTCCATCGTTATTCACATCAGCATCAACATACTCACGTGGATTTTCGTTAACAACGCCGTTGTCATAATGTGTATTTTCTCCATTTAATGCATCAATGAAGGCTTCGGACCATTCACTGTATCCATCACCATCCAGGTCGCCATAGGAATGATGTGTTTCATCGGATGCGGTCATAATTATTCTGTTCTCTGCGCTTATGTCATCGATTAAGCCACCGCCGAAACATCCCTCATCTCCTTCGAGACAGCCTTGTCTCACAAAGATCAGTTTTGCATAGCTCAGAGTGCTGAGATCGCTTTTAAGTTCATCATCCCAATAGAAACTATCCGGATCCTCAGTTACCCTATCCTGAACATCCATGCATTCATCGATACCTACCCAGTCGTTAAAGTTTCCGTTGTCATTAAGATCTAAACCCACGATCCACCGATCTCTATTGCCATCTTCCCCATCACTATTTAAGTTAATATTTGCATCGATTGCTACATCACAGCAATCGTCTCCATCTGGGTCTATAAATATGTCGTCAGCTAAACCGTCACCGTCTACATCTTCAAGAGCGTTAGTCAGATTAAGCTCAATGTATGGTGGGCCATCATTGTCAAGGTCGATTTCGAGGAAAGGATCAGCGTCGAAATTGCGTAACCGATCCCACGGAGGTTGATTATCACCGCGGAAGTCGTATAGAGCATCTAGCCGCCAACAATATTTCCGGAATGTACTCTCTTGAACCTCGTTGCCCTCATCACCACTTTCGTCGTATCTGCCACTCCTCATGCAGACTGGAAGTACATGATCAAAAGGAATACCAAGAAAATCCCTAGCACAAGCAGGACAATATCCTCCCCCGTGGCTACTGAAATAAATGAATATTATGTCATTCTCATCTGAATGGTCGTGAAGCCAGCTGGTGATTGCTGAGCTAACGTTAGCTTTTGTGGATGAGGCGTTAACGCCAGGGCGGTCAGTGTAGACATCCAGGTAATAAATGTTGGCGTCATCAAAGTTGTAATGTTCAGTTAACACATGGTACATATACTGCGTGTTATTCGAAAACGATAGCCCTTCACTTCCGCAAATTATGAGTGCCCAAAGTTCTTGCGGATCCGATGCTTGAACCGAAGGAATAATACTAGAAACAGAAGCGAATAACAACAAGAAACCAAGGAACAAAACTAATGCGCTTTTTGTTGTCAAGTCTAATTTCCTCATGCATGCGCTAAGAATACGAATCGAACAAATACTCCCTCACCGCTGGAATCCACGAAGCAGATGTGTAATGGATTCTCATACCCCTCTCTCAGCACTTCCGCAGGATTACAGACGGACCAAGGATCACTAGGGAGGGAAGAGAAATTTATTTGAAACGTGTAACCCGTCTCGGAATCAAATGTGCAGTTGTGTGGACCCCGTGTTGGCATTTCTTCTGCGAAACCTAGAAAACCATTTTCAAGTAATACTGATGTAGTTGTCATGTTGTTTGTCCAGAGACCACATGGTCCGTCTGCATTCCAAAGGTCCATAACGCCGTTTTCGTTCATGTCAAAGACCAGACCAAGATAATCTCCTTCGCTATAATCGTCATCGTTGACCCTGACTACCATGGACAACCATTTATGCGTGGAGTTGGGGACAACCACCCATTTAAGCGAGATTTCTAGGCGTAGTGTTCCCTGGACGATTCTCTGAGTGTCGGGTCCCCATGTGAAGGTGAAGTTCATCGTGTCATTCGTACTGTTGCCCACCTTTAACATGTTTATTTCCTCCCAGATCGCGTCTATCTCTTGATTTATCAAACCGATTTGATTTTCTAAACCTGAAAGCTGTCTGCTTAACACATAACTTTGCGCCGTTAAAGGAACCCCGACAATGAATAGCCCCAAGACAAAAGCCAGTACTAACTTACGCTCCATAAACCTCCCTCTTCGTCATTGCCTAACAACGAAACAACACAACTATATAAAACTACGTTTTAGAACAACTTGGAGAAACAACCCCAAAATCAAAACTCACAAAATATCTCATCTTTCTCTTCGTCTACTTCTTAGCAATGACTATAGCATGGATAGTTCTAAAACATTTTTCATACAATCCTGGGCCATTCTGGCAATGACAGTAACGAGCGTGCCAAGATCACTCAATCTATGGACCTTCATGCCCATCGCCGTAGCGTACAATATGGACAGTGTTCCCTTGGCTCAGCCCCTTGGACGCCACTGGAAAAGAGACTGGATACAATGATGGTACTACAACCCAATATACAGAGCTTCATCTGCAGCGCATCTGGACACCCAAGCACTTCAGGCATCTACGCATACCACCTCTGAAAAACCTGGACAGGCGACATCAACTACGACAATGCAGTTGACATATTCGACATAGTCGGATATCACTTCGGAGAAACAGACCCGTAACAACCCTTATCTATACTCAACTAATAGATTTGGAGAGTGACGACTACCACTCAACCACGGCTAAAACAACAGAAGAAGCAACGAAACTTGTTGAAAACAGGCTTCGAATATATCTGTACAACACCCCAAGACGTATTGCTCTTCAGAAAACGCAAAAGAACTCTTCCAATTGCCATAGACCTCTCTCTATAGAGAGGTTCTCACACACGCACACAAAAATCCCAAAACTCCTCCAGATTATCAAGAAAGCGTAACTCACCTATTTGGCGCTAGCTCCTTAATACGTTTAAATAAATGTCTTTCATATTATTCAGTTCCATTTCACAAAGAATTGCAGGAGAAAACATCGATGTCAAACAAGGTTCTTGTCATCGGCGGAGGAATAGCAGGCATCACAGCTGCTTTAGACCTTGCCGACCAAGGGCATCAAGTATACCTTGTTGAAAAAGAACCATCAATAGGAGGACGAATGGCCCAACTCGACAAAACCTTCCCAACCTTAGACTGTTCAATCTGTATATTAGCTCCCAAGATGGTTGAGATCTCCCGTCACCCAAACGTGAAACTCTTCACATACTCCGAAGTTAAAGCTGTCAAACCCATAAACAACGGAAAAGCGTTCCGAGTAAAGATAATTGAGAACCCCCGTTATATAGATGAAACAAAATGCACCGGCTGCAGAACCTGCACAGAAAAATGCCCAGTAAAAGTGCCCAGCGAATTCGAAGAAAACATGGGTCCCCGCAAAGCCATCTATCTGCCTTTTCCGCAAGCAGTCCCAGCCATAGCAGTTGTGGATAAAGAACATTGCCTCTATTTTACAAAGGGCGTTTGCAAACTCTGCGAGAAATTTTGTCCAGCTGATGCCTTAGACTTCCAACAGAGTGCCAAAGAGACAGAACTGGAAGTTGCTGCTATCGTTGTAGCTACTGGATTTGATCTTCTTGATCCTTCAACTTTGTCTCAATACGGATATGGAAGGGTACCCAACGTAATAACTTCCCTGCAGTACGAGAGACTAATGAACGCAGCAGGCCCAACCGGAGGGAAAATTGTAAAGCCCTCAGATAAGACTGAACCCGAAAAGATCGCCTTCATCCAGTGCATAGGGTCAAGGAACGAAAAGATAAAGCCCTACTGCTCCCAGATATGCTGCACATACGCTACCAAAGAAGCCGTCATCACAAAGGAACATAACCCAAAGATCGACGTCACCATCTTCTACAACGAACTCCGAGCTTCAGGAAAAGGCTACCAAGAGTTTGTCAGAAGGGCAGCCGAAGAATTCAATGTAAAATATGTTAAAGCACTGCCAGGCAGCATTAATCTCGAGTTAAATGAAAATAAACTAACCATCAGATATGCTGACTTCGAAAGTGAAGAATTAAAAACGACCCAAGTGGACATGGCGGTTTTATGCCCCGCGGTTGTGCCGAAAAGAGATAGCGCTGAGTTAGCAAAGGTCCTGGGCATCGACTCCACCGAATTTGGCTTCTTCAAATCTGTAGCCTCATCCACTCCCGTAGACACCACAGTTCCAGGAATCCATGTCTGTGGCGTGTGTGAAGGACCAAAGGACATTTCCCATACCGTGGCTCAGGCAAGCGCTGCTGCAGCAAAAGTCGCATTACGGACAAAACCTGCCCAAGAGAAGATTGAACGTCTCAAAACCCAAGAGAAACTGGTTGGAAAGGAACCGCGTATAGGAGTTTTTGTCTGCAATTGTGGAATTAACATCGGTTCCGTTGTAGACGTACCCAAAGTGATCAAATATGCCAGTTCTCTAAATGATGTGGTTCACGCCGAGGAATTTCTTTTCGCCTGCTCAAAGGACGCCCTTGGAAAAATAAAAGACGCAATAGAGAAGCATGACTTAAACAGAGTAGTGGTTGCCTCCTGCACCCCTAGGACACATGAGCCTTTGTTTAGAGAAACTTGTGAAGAGGCAGGACTGAACCCTTATCTCTTTGAGATGGTAAATGTAAGGGAACATGACTCTTGGGTGCACCCAAAACAGCCAAAAGAAGCAACTCAAAAAGCCATGGACCTTGTTCGAATGGCTGTGGCAAAAGCGAAACTGCTCCGCCCACTTCTACAATCAGAAGCCGACGTAGTCCCATCAGTCCTTGTTATAGGAAGCGGCATCTCAGGGTTAGTAGCGACCAAAGCCATCGCAGACAAAGGATTCAAAGTCTACCTTCTCGAACAAGAAAATAGGCTTGGTGGACGACGAATCGAAGGACACACCATTCCCTTTGAGAACATCGATGCCAACATCCTGATTGAGCCTCTAATCAAGAACATAAAGACGCATGACAATATCGAAGTTCTTCTTTCCACAGAATTAATAGAAGTGAAAGGTGCCATAGGAAACTTTGACATCACAACGTCTCAGCTCGGCAAAACCAAGACTTTCAAAGTTGGAGCCATAATTGTCGCCACTGGAGCGCAGATTCTTCAACCCTTTGGTCTTTATGGCTACGGAGAACACAATGAAGTAACAACCTTGTCAGAGCTCAGACGGTTGGCTAGGCAGAAAAAGTTGACAGGCGAAGAAACTGTTGTTGTAATCCTTTGTGTCGGAGTGCGAGAGAAGACGGGACGAACCTATTGCTCTGCTACCTGCTGTTCAGAGGCTATTGACTGTGCCTTAGAGATTAAAAAAAAATATCCAAGCATAGAAATTTACATTCTTTATCAAGATCTGCAGTTGCCGGTTGAAGGCACCGACTACTATCGTCAAGCCCGTGAGAAAGGCATAATCTTTACACGATACCTATCCGATAAACCGCCTAAAGTAGACTTTCACAACCAAGACAAGCCAATTGTTGAGGTTGAAGATGTTGTGACTAGATTTAAACTAGCCATCTCCACAGATAGAGTTGTTTTGGCGGCTCCTGTGATTCCCAGAGAAACCAACAGTGACCTTGCTTCCATACTGAAAGTTCCTTTAAATAATCAAGGCTTCTTCTTGGAGGCTCATCCCAAACTCAGACCTTTGGAGTTTGCAACTGACGGAATATATGTGTGTGGAACTTGCCACAGTCCACAAAGTGTTTCGGAATGTGTTTATCAAGCGTTGGGAGCGGCGTCAAAAGCACTTATTCCTCTTATGAGAACTAAAGTGTTAAGCGAGGCAATAATTGCAGAGGTGAATACCGACCTTTGCATAGCCTGCGCGAACTGTGAGGCAGTGTGTGAGTATGGTGCCATAAAGGTAGAGAATTCCGCAGCTAAGGCCAATCCACTTCTGTGTAAGGGTTGTGGAACATGCGCAGTAGAGTGTCCAGCAAAAGCTATAACCATGTATCATTTCGCTGACGAACAATTGTCATCAATGATAGAGGCCGCCATGCAAACTTTGCCTCCTATAGGCAGGCCTAAGGCTTTGGCGTTCTTCTGCAACTGGTGCGCCTATGCAGGAGCAGACATGGCTGGAGTAAGCAGATTTCCATATCCGCCAAATATAGAAATAATCCGTGTCATGTGTAGTGGAAGGGTTGATGAGATGCATCTACTCCAAGCGTTTCTCCTAGGTGCTGATGGCGTTCTAGTTGGTGGATGCCATCCAGGAGACTGCCATTACATTTCCGGCAACTTAAAAGCGCAGAAGCGGATAGAAAAGGTCAAAGGATGGCTTAAGGAAGCAGGCTTAGAACCTGAAAGGCTTAGATTAGAGTGGGTTTCTGCAGGCGAAGGAAAAAAACTAGCAGATGTTATGAGAGAATTCACCGAACAACTCGAGAAGTTCGGGCCTAATCCTTTAAGAGAAGCGAGCTAGAAAATAGATGCTGCGCAGAGAACGGGTTCAAACTCCAGAGCAAAGAGACCCTAAAAAAGTTGTTAACATCCAATAATATTAATAGGTTGCAACACTTAAGTAAGCCTTTCAAAGTAAGTTTCAGTGCAAGTCCACTTAAAATAGGGTATGGGCGATGCCTAAGCTGAAGGTTTATCTATTAACTGGTCGAACTATAGATCAAGGTACAGGAAAGGAATACGGCAAACTTTCCGAAGAATACCAAAAGAGTGTTTCTATTTGTCAAATGGACCCAGAAGACATAAAATTTCTTAAAGTAAGGGAAAACGAAAACGTAAAAGTTACCACAGAGTTTGGTTCAATAATAATGAAAGTCGTGAAGTCTAAGAGGGCTCCTCATCCAGAAGTTGTTTTTGTTCCGTATGGTCCATGGGCAAGCGTCCTTGCTAACCCTAAAACTCATGGAACTGGGATGCCATCATTAAAAGGGGAAATGGCTGAGATTGAACCCGCTCCTACCGAGAAGGTGTTGAACTTACAAGAGTTGCTGAGAACACACTTTAGGAGGAAGTAGTACAACGCCAGTAATCTCTAATGTTACTTGTCCAATTTGCGGTTCTTTTTGTGACGACATTGAAATAACAGTGAAAAACAACATTATTGTAAAAGTTAAGAACGCTTGTGCTGTGGGCGAAGCCAAGTTTCTAAACTATGCTCTTCATCGCCAGACAAAACCGCTCATAAGAAAGAACGGCGAATTGGTTGAAACTTCGTTGGAGGAGGCAATTCAGAGAGGTGCTGAAATTTTAGCCAATGCACAATACCCCATTCTCTATGGTTGGAGCAATACAAGTTGTGAGGCAATTCGAGTTGGAGTAGAGCTCGCTGAAGAAGTAGGTGGAGTTATTGACAACACATCAACTGTTTGCCATGGACCCTCTATCCTCAGTATACAAGACATAGGTATTTCCTCATGCACACTTGGACAACTGCGTCATCGTGCAGACCTCATCTTCTATTGGGGAAGTAACCCATGGAGCGCTCATCCCCGACACATAGATCGATACACAACATTTTCAGAAGGTAGATTCCAGAGAAGCGCTTGGAGAGGATACTTATCTCGACTGACTGGCACTTTAGCTAGGAAAAGATTGGGAAGAGCAATAGATTTAGTTCTAGGGCGTCAGATTCTAAGTCCTCCAGAAACTGAATTTCGCCTTCCACCCACTTTATTTCAGAATAAGAGAAAGATGATTGTTGTAGATGTCCGCAAAACTCGATCAGCTGAGATAGCGGATTATTTCCTCCAAATCCAGCCTAACAAAGATTATGAACTTTTGCAGGCTCTTAGATTGCTTATTCGAGATGAGGAATTGGATGTTGACGAAGTTGCAGGGATACCTGTTGAAATTCTTGAAGAAATTGTCGATATCATGATAGGCTGTAAATTGGGCATATTGTTCTTTGGCTTAGGCTTAACTATGAGTCAAGGCAAACTTCGAAATATCGACGCTGCCCTTTCTTTGGTTCGAGACTTAAATCAACGCACAAAGTTTCTCATTATGCCCATGCGTGGCCATTTTAACGTAACTGGAGCCAATGTTGTCTTCACTTGGCAGACTGGCTATCCTTATGCCATTGATTTTTCTCATGGTTATCCACGATATAATCCGGGTGAGACATCAGTTACTGATATACTTCGAAGAGGGGAGAGTGATGCGGGGCTTGTAGTAGCCTCTGACCCAGTTGCACATTTTCCAAATGCTGCTGCTCAAAATCTAGTTAAAAACCCCCTTGTTGTGATTGATCCTCAAGCCACACCCACTTCTATAATGGCTGATGTTGTGATTCCTTCTGCCTTTGTAGGAATTGAGGTTGAAGGAACCGCTTACCGCATGGATCATGTGCCCTTACCCTTAAAGAAGGTTGTAGAACCTCCAGAGACATGCCTTTCTGACAAAGAGATACTTCAGAGAATTCTTGTTGAGGTTCGCAGACTAAGGAGTGAACACAATTGACACATCTTATCATTAAAAATGGATTTGTCTATGATCCTCTTAATGGGATAAATGGAGAAAAGATGGACATTTTCACAAGCAACGGCAGAATAGTGGAAAAAGTTGCTGAAAAGGAAGCGAAGGTGATTGATGCCTCTGGAATGATTGTAATGCCAGGTGGAGTGGACATCCATTGCCACATTGCTGGTGCTGAAGTGAATTCTGGTCGCCTTCTGAGACCTGAGGATCATGTTAAGGATGTGGAAGTGAAAACACGTTTAACTAGATCCGGCGTGGGCTACTCCATTCCGTCAACTTTCACAACTGGCTATCGTTACTCAAGAATGGGTTATACGACGATTATGAATCCTTCAATGCCTCCTCTAGAAGCTCGCCACACCCACGAAGAACTTGATGATACGCCGATGCTGGATAAGGCTAGTTATCCCTTGTTGGGAGACTGGTGGTTTGTCCTAGAGCATCTGCGAGACGGTCTATTGGAAGAGTGTGCTGCCCACGTAGCGTGGATAATGAATGCTACGAAAGGCTATGCTATAAAAATTGTTAATCCAGGTGGCTTAGAAGCCTGGAGCTCCGGCAGAAACATGAGAGACATCGATGATTCAGTTCCATACTTCAATATCACTCCAAGAGAGATAATTCGTGGCTTGTGTAAGGTAAATAAGCTTCTCAACTTGCCGCATACAATTCACGTGCACACAAATAATCTTGGAAAGCCAGGAAACTATGTGACGGCTTTGGAGACTATGAAGTGCGTTGAAGATTTGGCAGAAGGCGATCGTCCTGTTATTCATGTTACTCATTCTCAGTTTAGTTCATACAAGGGTTCTGATTGGCGTACGATGAGTTCTGGGGCAGAGGAAGTCGCAAAATACGTTAATCATCATAGTCATGTGACTCTTGATGTGGGGCAGGTAATTTTCACTGATACAACTACTATGACTGCTGATGGGCCGTTTCAGCATCGTCTTTATTTGATGACTGGGAATAAGTGGGTTAATCATGATGTGGAGACTGAGACGACTGCGGGTATTGTGCCTTTCAGGTATAGGCGTAAGAGTGCGGTTCATGCGACTCAGTGGTCGATTGGGCTTGAACTTGCTCTTTTGATAAAGGATCCGTGGAAAATTTGCATGACGACAGATCATCCTAATGGTGGGCCGTTTACAGCTTACCCGAGTATTATTGCTTGGTTTATGAGTCAAGTGGCAAGAAAGAAGACGATGATGAAGATTAGTAAGCGGGCGAGGCGAAATAGTTTGCTTCCTAGCATTGACCGTGAATACAGTTTTTATGAGATAGCTACTATTACACGGGCGGGCCAAGCAAAAATTCTTGGGTTGAAGCAGAAGGGGCATCTTGGAGTGGGAGCAGACGCTGACATTGCTATATACGATGTGAATCCGGAACAGGTTGATCCTTCTAGAAAGTACAAGACAGTTCGTAGGGCTTTCAGAAAAGCCGCATATACTATCAAGGGTGGCGAAGTTGTGGTGAAGGATGGGCAGATTGTAAAGCCGGTTTACGGAAAGACGTTTTGGCTCGATGTAAAGACTTCACTGCCTATGGAAGTTAATGATGATTTGAAGCAGAAGTTCCGAGACTACTGGACTATAGAATATGAGAATTACGCTATTCCTGAAAGGTTCTTGCATGCTTCAGCTCCTATATCGATTAAGGCGGAGGTTTAAGAAAATCGTAATCACCCTACATCCAAAGCGCTTATTCGACATCCCTGTAGACGCAGAATGCATTAATCCAGATATGTTCGCCGAGAAATCAGCTGATGAGATAGCTTCGCTGAAAGTCTGGGAAGGAAACCGCCAACGAACGCTTGAAGACCTTTTCAAGATAAAAAATGAGACGGTTTCTTCATCAGAGGAGTTGACTATACGGGTTCGTGGAGATGTCAGCAAAGTTCGAAGGATCGGTGCAAAAATGTCGATGGGCAATATAATTGTTGAGGGTGATGCTGGTATGCATCTTGGCGAAGAGATGAAAGGTGGCGTTATCACGGTTACTGGCAATGCAGACTCGTGGACTGGAGCCAGAATGAAAAATGGAACAATCGAAATCAAGGGAGACGCAGGCGACTATATTGGGGCGTCTTATCGTGGAAGCACCCAAGGAATGAGTGGAGGAAAAATCATCATACATGGAGACGCTGGATACGAAGTTGGGTGTTTTATGAGGAAGGGGTTTATCAAGGTGTGTGGGAATGTTGGGCAGTTTGCTGGCATCCATATGAGAAATGGAACGATATTAGTTCAAGGTAACTCGGAGGGAAGGGCTGGTGCTCAAATGGTTAACGGGAAAATTGTTGTATGTGGTTACCTTCCATCTGTAATTCCTACGTTTACTATTGATGTGATTAGACCGAAGGTTAAAGTGAATGGAGAAGAAGTTGAAGGCCCCTTTTACCAATTTATCGGCGATCTGGCAGACAGAGGCGATGGAAAATTGTTTGTTTCAAAAACAAAAAACCCACATCTAAGTATGTTTGAGGAATACCTATAGCCTTTACAAGAATCAAAAGAAACGCCGAAAAGACCTTCTGGGCAAACTTTAAGTAATACTTGGATGTATAATTTAGTGTGTACGGAGGTGTTATTTGATTAGATTTGAAAGTTGGGTTGATAGTGCACGCGCTTTGAGAGGAATACATAAGTTAGCTTTGGTTTTGATGGCGTGCCTGTGTGTTTTTGCTGTTCTTTTCGCATACGAGTACCTTAGAGGTTATAGTAGTTTGTATGAAACTTTCTGTTTTGAATGGGGACCCGAGGAACAGGACATTGTGAACGGAACCCTACGTATTGAAGGCACATTTGAGTGGGGAAAGAAATACTTCAACATGACCGTTAGAATAAATGACGACGACTATTACCCCGGCGGTGATTGTTTGGGGCTGGTCTTCGACAAGAACAATAACAGCGTGATTGAACCGGGGTTCAGCGATGATGTACCCTACTACCTGGCAGCAGGCAACTACTCTTGGTACTGGAAGTGGGCAGTTCACTATGGCGACGGAAGATTAGTCACTGCCGATTGTATACCAGAAATACCGAGTCCCTTTCACACCGCGACATTCAAAGAAAATGTCGGATACACATTCAAGATCTTTATTCCCAGAGGTAGTCTGGGAAAGGCTCAGCCTGACTCTCCTATAATTATCCTGTTCGGCGACATCAGCATCCAAATGATCAAGATGAACTGGGTCTCAGCTAGGATAGAGCGATAAGACATGAAAAAGGGAATCGTGTATGTCTCAACACTGATTGTGTTGTTATCGTTGATTCCTATACACCCAGTTACGACAATAAAGGATGATAAGGTAGAGTATTGGTTTCTTATTGTTGGTGGGCCCGATATGGCCCCAAGATCTTACATGAATACCTTCTATTTATTTCATATTCTCCGAGATGGCTTATTGGGTTTTGAAACTCCAAGAGACCACATTACTTGGTTGCATGCAAATCCTAAGTTGAACACTGATATAAATGGCACTGCCACCGAAGAAAACGTTAGGCAAGCCATTACTGGTTGGCTAAACTCCAGCTCAGATGAGGACGACTTCGTGTTCATTTACCTTAATGCTCACGGAGGGGGGTTCAACAATACATACAAGGAAGGAAAACCTCGAATAGGAGGTGGGCGAATTGATGAGAGTGGTGACGAACATCTCGACGGGTGGGAAGAACACGAATGCCCTAACGGCACAAGATTCAGCGTTGATGAATGCCTGCAATTGGGCGATGATTGGGCACCTCCTCAAAACTATACGAAATATTGGGATGATCAACTGAAGGATGATTTGAGTAAGATAACTTGCGGGACTCTTGTGATATTGTTTCAGGCATGTAAGAGTGAAAACGGAACATGTTATAGTGGAGGTTTCATTGACGATCTGAGTGCTTCTAATCGGATAATTGTTACTGCATCAAACGAAACATCGTATAGCTATCACCAGAAGCTTCCCGAATTCCCTGACGACGATGGATTTTCAGAATTTTCAGAACACTTCTTTGACGCCCTCTGTGGCTATAACACTACATTTGGAGGGGGGATCTTGATATTAGAAGAAGAAGTGGATGCAGATTTCGATAGAAATGGGCATGTCAGCATTAGAGAAGCTTTCAATTACACTCTACAACACGACCGTATGTATCTGGCGGGGCTGGAATCCCCTTGGTATGACGATGACGGAGACGGATTTCCAACTTTTGCAAACGGTACAGATATTCTTGACGATGATCAAGGCGGACTTGGTGCCAGGACCTATCTCGACTGGATAGTCGGAGATATAGATGAGGACGGTGAAGTCGATGTCTTTGACAAAGTGTTGGTTGGAGAGGCTTTTGGAGCCACCTACAACGCTACAGATAAAATGTTCTGGCATGGGCCACCCGACTTCCCTGAATCCTGCCCCTACTGTCCTCACACCAACCGCACAGACCTTAACAACGATGGTATAATCGATCTCTTCGACAAAGTACTGGTTGGAGTAAACTTCGGAAAAGAATTCCCAGAGAGATCGCAAGCGGGCTCTCAGAGAGTGATGCAAAGAGGAACGGCAGAAGTCGCCGTTGACCCAGGCGAAATCTCAGTGAACAAGTATGGAAGTTTCTCAGTGAACATAACCTTATCCGATGTCACTGACCTGTATGGTTGGGAGTTCAGGCTCTACTGGGACAACACTATACTCAACTGCACTGGAGCCCAAATATATGCACCAGACGTTTGGGGTGAAAACTCATCAGAGGACGGCCCAGGCATACAAAACGACTACAACGCGACACATGGAAGGTACTGGAAAGCTCTATCAGGTCTGTATCCTGCAACTCCGTTCAACGGCAGCATGGCTATGGTAACCCTCACTTTCGAAGCTAAAACAGTTGGAAGTTCAAGCCTAGACCTTCAGAACACCAAACTAGCTGATGCCCACGCTGAAGCAATCAGTCACACAGCTGTTGATGGCTCTGTCAATGTTCTCAGCCAACGCTACATGCGCGGCGACCAACACACCGTCAACAACCTTAATGCATACAAACTAACAGTCCCTCAGTCCGCAATCCATAAAACAGCCTCAGATGCAGCGACAGGTAGAAAGACTATATACTGGGGGATTCGAGTTTGGAAGCGCGGCTCAGCAGGAAACGAAACAGAGATCACAGGAGGCACCCCAGTCGCCCAAGTCTCCAGATCAAACAATGGAGAAGGCTTACAATCGAACACGTGGGCTTGTCCCCAAACACCTCTGCAGAGTACAGATGCGATTGTTGTGAGGGTTTACATGAAATTCGGATCTGGTGAATGGCAGTTATGTTCTACATTCATAACCGAGCAGTTGCAAGCATCACAACTCGACTCTGTCCAGTGGACGGTCTACTATTATACGTGGCGTTTCTACGACAGGTGGGAAAGTATAACCTCGGGCTCCTACGACTGGGGCACAACCACATACAACAGCCACATACAAAACTTCCAATACACATAATGCGTTCGCGCCAAAGGTTGCCAAATTGAGATCGTGAAATTGCTCGTGAATGTGCTTGAGACGCGCTCAAGAAAAAATTAAAGCATTATAGAGTTCTTGAAATGCACACGCCATAAATACCTATAGACGTTTGCTCTCGGAAGGTTTTTAAATTGAGGCTGGTTTCTGTGACTTTTCTAGAGCACATGGAACATCTATGTAATCATTGGAGCTTATCAATATGACAGAAGAAGTTTCAAGCGTTCTTGATTTGATGACCACCAAGAGACCGGATTCAAAACTTCGTTTGCAAGTCGTAAATAAGATTGGTGAACACAAACCCTACAACTGTTATCAATGCATCAAGTGTACCAGCGGTTGCCCAGCCATGAAGATGCTGGAGATTAAGCCTCATGAAATTGTGGGTTTGGTCAGACTGGGATTCGTAGAGGATGTAATCAATTCTGGGATTATTTGGGCGTGTGCCATGTGTCTAAAATGTAAGGAAAGATGCCCCCAAGAAGTTGCTCCAGTAGATCTGATTCTTGCGTTAAGAAATCTTGCCATTGAGAGAGAGGTTAAAGTTCCTGAAAGCCATCTCCAATCCGTAAGCATGATTTTGGAAACTGGCTTCGTTCAAAAGCCGATGGAAACTGTAACACGGAAGTTAGAGAAGGTTAACCGTGACAAGTTGGGGCTGCCGAAGTTTCGTGAAGCTAGTGAGAAGTTCAAATCCGTTTTTATGAAGGCTCTAGAAGGCGCTTAGAGGTATCAGAATTGAAGGTTGCGGTTTACTGGGGTTGTGTGATTCCTACAATACAGTACGCTTATGAACTGTCTGTCAGAGAGGTTTTGCCGAAACTCGGAGTTGAACTAGTTGACTTGAACGACGTTTCATGCTGTGGTGTTCCCCTCAGAAGCGTCAACACCTTTGCATCTCTTTACTTAGCCGCGAGAAACTTGGCCATCGTAGAGAAAACTGGTTTAAACGATTTACTAGTTCTATGCAATGGTTGTCACTTATCGTTTTCTGAAGCCCTCCATTTCTTAAAAAATGACACGAAGTTGCGACAGAAGATAGATGCCTTACTTGTAGATGAAGGTCTTCAATTGAAGGGTTCTCTTCAAATCTGGCATCTCGTTGATTTGCTTCACGACTCGATAAAAAAAGAGGTCATAAAGAAATCTGTAAAGAAACCGCTAAACGGTTTGAAATTTGCTTCCCAGTACGGTTGCCACATAATTAGACCCAGCAGACTTGGAAGAGTGGACGACCCAGAAAATCCAAGGAAGTTAGATGAGTTGATTGAGTGGTTAGGAGCAAAAACTGTTGAGTATCCTGAAAAACTCGACTGTTGTGGAGCCCTACTTTTATTGTCACATCCTGATGCGGCTCTTACCTTTGCGGGATTAAAAATGAAGGCTATACAAAACCTCGAGGTCGATGGACTTATTGATGCTTGTCCTTCGTGTCACATGATGTTTGACATGAGACAGAAAAGTTCTGGGGCTACTGTTGGAGCCAAGTTGAATCTTCCAGTCTTATATTATACTCAACTTCTAGGAATTGCTATGGGAATAGAAGAGGAAAAATTGGGGTTGCATCTAAACCGAAGCCCAGTAGACGAACTTCTACAAAAGACACGCTAAGTTTTCACTATGTAAGTGGCAAGAAAGGGCACCGAGTTCTTCTGGCAAATCTTATATTCCACATCTCTATTTACTCCTACCTTCCAAAATAAAGGTGAAAGAACATGATAGATTTCAGTTTCACAGACGAGCAAAAACTGTTCAGAAAGGCTATACACGAATGGTGCGAAAAAAACCTAACCCTAGAGAAGGTTAGGGAATTCGACACAAAACAAGAGATTCCAAAGGGAATTATCAAGCAAATGGCTGACCTTGGATTGCTTATTATGACAGCGCCGGAAGAACACGGCGGAGCTGGAGCAGACTGGATAACAGCCTGCATAGCAGCTGAAGAGTTGGGCTACGCAGACATCAGCATAGCAATACCCGTCTTCTTCTTGGTTGAGTCGTCTTGGGGATTCGTACTAGATCGATACTGCACGGAAAAAGCCAGAAACGAAATAATAAGACCCGCCATAAGAGGCGACGGATTCGCAGGTATCGCCACAACCGAAGCCGGAGGAGGCTCTGATGTCGCCGGATTCAAGTCCACAGGGAAAAAAGAAGGAAAAGACTGGATAATCAACGGAGAAAAAATGTACATCAGCGGAACAGAAGAGGCTGCCAAGATGAAAGGCGGCTACTTCATCACGGTCAGAACTGCACCAGCACAGCCAGGAGCCTCACACAAGGGCATGACTGCCTTTGCCCTTCCAATGAACAAACCAGGGGTTGAAGTTTCCAAACGCTTCGAAGACATGGGTAGAATGGCAATATCCACAGGCGGGTTCACCATGAAAAACGTGCGACTATCCGACGACTACCTCATGGGAGAAGTGGGAAAAGGATTCTACTACACAATGGAAGGCTTCGACGGAGCCAGACTTCTGATCGGTGCCACATGCATTGGAGCTGCTAAAAGAGCTCTTGAGATTGGGATGGACTACATTAAAGAGCGAAAAGCCTTCGGACGTCCCATTGGCAAGTTTCAGGGAATCCATTTCGAACTGGCTGACGATTGGGCGGAACTGGAAGCACTGCGATCACTGGTCTACAGAACCGCTTGGATGATGGACAAGAAGTACCAAGAAAAACGATTCTCGCCTTTGGAAGTCGCCCAATACATTTCCGCAGTCAAACTCAAGTGTCCTCACTTTGCCTTCAAAACTTTTGAGCACGCTATGATTTGGCTTGGAGCTTGGGGATACACAAGAGAGTGTCCGTTGGAGATGGGCTTGCGAGGTATCATGTCTTACTGTGTTGGAGCTGAAGGCGCAACGAATATTCAGAGAGTAGTCATCGCCCGAGAACTGCTTGGACCGGAGTTCATGGCCCACAAATAGACTCCTTCTCTTCCCTTTTCTTTGTTTTTATTCTGTTAGTAAGGGTAATGGGATCCTTAAAAGCGCGCGCGGTTGGTGTAAGAAGAGAAACTATACTTTACCTCGAGAAGGGCAAATACAATCCCTCATTGAAGCTAGCTCATGAAGGAGCCACAGTTCTGAAAACAACAATAGATGACCTATTTATTTTCAAAGACAAAGAAGAGAACATTAACCAAGTCTAGAATATCTTCCATGGGACCTTATAAGCTGCGACGTCACTAGACTGTCGGAAGAAATCAGTCATGAAGTGACTGATATCGGAAGATAACCTTAACAACATTGATATAACATCCGAATCTGAAATTCATAAAACAGAAAGGAACAACAAGCCTAAACCTTCAAGCATGGCAGAATTTCTTGATTCGTTCAGCAAGAAATCTACGATGCGAATGTATAAGCGAGGCATAGACCTATTCGTTGAATGGTATGGCAAAGATGTCGAAACGATTCTTCAAGAGCGTAAGGACGACCTGACTCTGAAACCTAACGAAACTCTTGTTGATACTAAGCAAAGAGCAAGTAAATATGAGAAGTTGCTTGAAAAGTTCCATGCATGGCTTCTAACACAAGGCTACAAAATCAACTCTGCACGAACACTATGCTTAGGCATAATGCAATTGTTCCGCTACTATAACATGGGGATAACATTGAGAACTGGTTCACCAGTTACTCAAACTGTTGTTACAACAAACGACTTCATTCTTCAACCAGAACATGTTCGTGCGATGTTTCATGTAGCCAAGGACTTACGCTCAAAACTATTGGTTTCCATGGGAAACGACCTTGGCTGGAGAATCTCGGACATACTTAACATCAAAAGAGAAGAGTTGCCAAATCTGGAACAAGAGCCACCAATTGAATGGATTCGCATAACAAAGAAAGAGAAGGTTGTTGGAAAATCGTGCCTCTCAAAAACAACTGTAGCCTTGTTGAAAGAGTATTTGTTTAGTTTCCAAACACAGAATCCATACCTTTTCCACAGCAATACTAAGGGACACAGTTCAGAAGAAACAATAAACTCAAGATTAAGGGACTTAGCGAGGGATGCTGGAATTGAGTTAGGAAACATGAGATTGAGATGGCATTGCTTCCGTAAGATGATTATCTCGCAAGCCAAGAACCTCGGCATAGACCCAGACATTATAAAACTCATGGCAGGCAAATCCGTCAAGAAGGACATTCTGACCTATATGAGCGGAGTAGATGTCAAAATAGCCTTCAACAAGTTACAGGAAGTCTTAGGAATAAGAGCGTTCACAGAAGAATCTGAAGACATAGTCAAAACAATGGAAGGTAGAATAAAAGGCTTAGAAAACGCCATGATTCAATTGGAACAAGAAAATCAGAATTCCAAAGTCCGAATAGACTTGTTACAAAAGGAGGTTCAAAATCTCCAAGAAGATATTAAGGGATTATACTTAGTAAGCAGTTATTTCCCGATGACGATTAAACGAACACTATTCAACAAGAAAACCAAAAAGATGGAAGAATGGGACGAAACCATCAATATTCCAGAAGAACTCGAAGAAGCCAATAAAAGATTTCTTGAGAAAGTTAGAAAACTCAGGACAGATGAACCCAAATGACCTATTTTCTCTATCCCCCACTTTTTTAAACTATTGATTAAACCGTCTTACAAAAAAAGGGAAAGTTGAGAGTCGGCTTGTCCCAGTCACTCACCTTTCTCAAACAGCAAGTAATGATTAACATTGTATGCCATCGGTCCAGCACCCATACCAGCCACTTGATAGGTATAGAGACGCCAGCCCTTACTTTGGTATTCCTCAATTGTTCTACCGACATCCTTGTGGTGCTTAACTTCCACGCATTCATATTCTTTCAACTCAACATCACCTTCGTAGCACTTAAGAATAAAACAGTCCATAAAAAGTTTAGAAGAAAGAAAGAAGATTCTGGTTTGTCGTAATTTTTTCCCTTGAAATTGTTATAAAAAGGTCAATCGGTTTCATTGTCGCTATCTACACTTTGGATTAATCGTGGTGTGCTTATGTCTATTTTGTGGAGTTTGCATGTTTCTAAAACAATTTTTTTGAGTTTGGCATCTATTTCTGGAAGGCGTCTTACTTCATTGACGAAGACATATAGAGTGTATTCAACTGCGAAATCTCCGAAGCTGGTAATCCAGACATAGGGTTTCGGGTTTTCCAATACTCCTTCTACTTTTCCAGAGGCTTCGAGCAAAACCTTTTCCACTTGCTCTGCATCAAGTTCGAATCCAGCAGTAATTACACAACATCTTCTTACTGTTGTCTTTTTTCCATAGTTGTCTGTTTCTGATGTTAGCAATTCTTGATTTGGAACTGAAATCAAAACATTATCAAGCGTTTTCATTCTTGTGTAAATCAAATCTATGGCTACGACATCAGCAAATTGATTCTTGAAAAGTATCCTGTCTCCGATTTTGAATGGTCGGCTAATCATCACAATTATGCCTGCTATAGCGTTACCGATAGTGCTCATTGCGGCAAAACCTATGATGGTGCCACCTGCAAGTGCAAGCAAACCAGCAACTATGCCTATTTCAATTCCGAACTGTGCAAAAAAGACAGCTAAAACTACGAGAACTGACACCCATTGTAAGACTCTTTTCAAAGTAAAAGCAATATTCTCTTCAAGCCTTCTTTGTTCTTCCAATTTTGTTATCTGTCTTGTAAGAAGCTTATACACAGCAAAAACAACAATCACAGCTACTGCGGAGAAAACAATACTATACAGATTGGAAGAAAGCAATTCATATAAGGAATTGAGAAAATCGCTCAAGGCACTCATATACATCCTCCCTCTAAAATTTATAAAGTTCATCAGTCATTATTCATAATTACATCTGAGAATCTATTTTAGCTTTAAGGTATCCGTTCGTTGTTCACATGCGCGCTCGCGCGCGAATCGCGTGTAACAGTCCGGTTTGCATGTTTATCCTCTTACTGTTTGTTTTCTGTGGCTATAGTTCTATTCTTTAGAACATTGGTCAAACAGGTTTCAGCCTCCACTGCCTCCACGTTTCGTACCCGGTGATGATAAGCCCGCGCGCGCCATCTTCCCAATATTCACAATATTGGTAAAACTTAACCTATCTCAGCCTAATAACTCCTGTAGACCTAGTATACCGTCTCTGTCTCTCACTCTCCATAGGCGTCTCCAAGCGCCCACTAACCAGTCTTCAGTAACTTCTTTAGTGCTACTGCTAGAGCTGGAACTATTTCGTAGAGGTCACCAATCACCATATAATCAGTGATCTCAAATATAGGCGCCTCCGGATCTTTGTTAATGGCTACAATAATCTTGGAATCCCGTATCCCAGCCACATGCTGAATCACCCCAGAGATTCCACAACCAATATAGAGGACTGGCTTGATTGTATGACCTGAAAGCCCAACCCAATCTGTAAACCATTTTCGATCTTCGCACAAAGGTCTAGTATACGCAACTTGTCCACGCAAGGTCTCTGCGAGCTCATCAAGGATTTTGAAGTCCTCTTTCTTTTCGAGTCCACGACCGCCAGCAACAACCACCTTTGCTTCTTCAATTTTGACCTTTGGTGCCTCAATCTCTTTAACTTCGACAACCTCAGTCCTTGGTTCCTCAAGCTTTGCCTCCACCCTAATAACTTCACCTTCTCCCTTTTTGTATGTTGGTTTTTCGAACACACGAGGAGGCACAGTTGCAATTTGTGGATCAACACGACAAAACTGGGTAGCAACAGCATTTCCACCATACACCACTCGCCCCATTAACAGCCTTCCATTATCGTCTATACTTAAATGAGTACAATCCGGGACACACCCAGTTTCCAGCCTCATAGCAAGTCTTGAAGCAAACTCCTTCCCCTTCCTTGTAGAGCCAAACAAAAATATCTCAGGCTTGTACTGACGGACAAGGTAAGTTAAAGCACTTACACAAGACTCTGAAGACCAGTTTTCAAGCATTGGATCATCCACTACGTAAACTTTGCAAGCTCCATACCCCGTGAACTCCTTAGCTTCTTTTTCTACCTCATGTCCTAGTAGAACCGCAGCTAATTTCGTTTGGAGTTTTTGGGCTAACTCATTTCCTTTTCCAAGCAGCTCAATCATCAGGTCTCTGTTTTCTGAGAAAGCCCACACTTCACCATGTTGACCCACTGTTTTCACCTTCCAATGACTCCCTCTTTAATCAGTGCCTTCGCTAACGCCTCGGCAACTTCTGCGGCAGACTCACCTTTTATTAAGACTTTTTTTCGTTCAACCTTTGGTGCAAGGACTTCTGTGACATGAATTGCTGAACCAGTTTCACCAACCTTTTCTTTAGATATGGCGAGGTCTTCCGCACTCCACGTGACAATTTCCTTTTTTGTCGCCTTCATAATAGCCATAAGAGATGGAATCCTTGGTTCATTCGTTTCGCCCGTAACAGTCACCAATGCAGGCATTTTCGCTTTCACTACTTCATAACGATCCTCCAAGGTTCGTTCAACAGTTACGGTGTCATTGTCTAAACTGAGTTTTCTTGCATACGTTATTTGTGGTATGTCTAGTCGTTCAGCCAAGCGTGGTCCAACCTGTGCTGAATAACTATCGACTGATGCCTCACCGCAGAGAATCAAGTTAAAATCGCCTATTTTCTTGATTGCTTCAGCGAGTATGTAGGAAGTTGCTAGGGTGTCGGAGTTCTCAAAGGATGGGTCCATTACAAAATATGCCCTGTCTGCTCCCATGGCCAATGCTTCTCGCAGAATCATTTTGGCGTCTTCGGAGGTGGCTGTCAAGACTATGACTTCCGCTCCCATTTTTTCCTTTAATTTTATGCCTTCTTCTAGTGCGTTTTTGTCAAAGTCGCTTATCTTTCTCGGGGCATCAACAGTGATTAAATGCCGAGTGGCTGGGTCTGCTCTTATTTGGGTCACATCTAACGCTTGCTTAACACACACGATAATTCTCAGCATCCAAGATCCTTCCTAAATCAGCATTTATCTATGCTTACAAGATCTAAGTCAAATTAAGAGTTTTGGTGGAAATTTAAATGTTGGACTTTTTTGTCTTCGCATTTTGTGTAGTATATTTAGACGCATAATCAAATGCACTACAATCAATTTTTAGGGAACATTCTACAGAAGGTAAACTTTATATTTAGATGGTGTTTCTACTGTTCCGCAATAAATAGGAGAAGTGATTGAGATTGTCTTCTGAACTTGCTGGAACCCCAGTTCTCATATTACGAGAAGGTTCAACTCGGTCTCGTGGGAAAGATGCCCAGCACGCCAACATAATGGCAGCTCAGATAGTGGCTGAGACTGTAAAAAGTGCTCTTGGACCAAAGGGCATGGATAAAATGCTTGTAGACAGTTTCGGCGACGTAACTATAACAAGCGATGGCCGCACAGTCTTAGACGAAATGGACATTCAACATCCAGCCGCAAAGATGATGGTTGAAGTTGCCAAAACACAAGATTCTGAGGTTGGTGATGGAACAACTACGGCGGTCATTGTTGCTGGTGAACTACTCAGCAAAGCTGAAGATCTCATCGGAAAAAATGTTCATCCCACCGTGATTATTGATGGATATCGGAAAGCTGCAGAGAAGGCCCTTGAGACTTTAGAAAAACTTGCTATTTCTGTGAAACCAAACGAAAAGGAATTCATCAAAAAAGTTGCGATAACCTCTATGGCTAGCAAACTAGTGGCTGAAAGCAAAGAATACCTAGCAGATATAGCAGCCTCTGCAATTCTCCATGTTGCTCAGAAAGTCGGTGATGGATACAAAGCAGATGTTGATGATATAATGGTGGAGAAAAAGGCTGGTGAATCCTTGAGAGACACGAAACTCATTAACGGCATAGTAGTCGACAAAGAAGTTGTTCATCCTGGCATGCCAAAGCGCATAGAAAAAGCGAAAATTGCTTTGCTGGATGTTCCCCTTGAGATTGAGAAAACCGAGTTTGACGCAAAAATAAATATCGAAAGTCCAGAACAAATGGACGCTTTCCTCAAACAAGAAGAAAATATGATTAAAGATATGGTTGAAAAACTTGCCAAAAGTGGCGCCAATGTTGTCCTCTGCCAAAAAGGCGTTGACGACTTAGCTCAACACTATATTGCGAGAAAGAATATGCTCGCAGTGCGCAGAATCAAAAAATCAGACATGGAAAAGCTTTCTAAAGCAACCGGAGGAAAAATTGTTACGAATTTGGATGGTCTAAACAAGAGTGACTTAGGCCACGCCGAATTAGTCGAACAGAGAAAAATCGGCGACGACAAAATGACATTCATTGAGGGATGCAAAAACCCACGTTCAGTTGCGATTCTTATACGCGGTGGAACCGAAAGAATCGTTGACGAAGCAGAACGATCCATCCATGACGCCCTTTGTGTAGCGAGAGATGTAGTGGAAGAGCCAAAAATAATGGCCGGCGGTGGAGCACCTGAACTTGAAGTTGCCAGAAAACTCCGAGAATATGCAGAAACGCTTCCTGGAAGGGAACAACTCGCAGTCATGGGCTTCGCAGAAGCACTAGAAGCAGTTCCTATTACTTTAGCTGAAAATGCGGGCCTCGACCCAATCGACATCATATCGGAACTTCGGGCTCACCATGAGAAAGGTGAAATTTGGGCTGGAGTCGAAGTTCACGAGGGTAAAGTAAGAGACATGAAAAAAGTCGGTGTATTCGAACCACTTGCAGTCAAGAAACAGATCATAAAATCTGCTTCAGAGGCTGCATCTATGATTCTGAAAATTGACGATGTAATCGCTGCTGGCAAGATGAGAGCTCCGCCGACACCACCAGGGGGTCCTCCAGGAGGCCCTGGAATGGGGCCTTATGGTGCTGGGGCGTATTAACGAAACGTTAGGCGAGAAAACTAAAGTTTCGATTGGTCCTTCAAAACTTACACGTTTTGAAAAGGCCAGAATAGTGGGGGCAAGAGCTCTTCAAATCGCAATGGGTGCTCCCATACTTATTGTGCCTTCAAAAAATCTTTCGAATCCTATTGACATCGCCCTCCAAGAACTTGAAATTGGAATACTTCCAATCACGATCCGCAGAACATTGCCTGATGGAACCTATCAAGATATCCCGCTGAAGTGGCTTCTCCAAGACTAAAATTTCCCTCTTAATTTTTTCTATACAAGTGAAAAAATATGTAATTAGATAAAAGGCAGTCCAATTATGGCAAGAACTGTTAGCGAACTTAAAACCTGGCGTGTGGGCATCCTTATCCTGGCAATGCTGGCCATTGCAATCTTTTGCATTCAACGTTTTGTAACCCAAATATTTGATGTTGCCTTTGAAATCTGCATTTTCTATATTCCCACTGTAACGATTATTATTTACGTTTTTCATCTATCCAGAGAGAAGGGACAGTTGTAATAATTAGAATTGATATATACCTCTTACACCGCGTCTTCGTTTGCGGGAAGTAAATGCGCGCGCGCACATCTATAATGGTGTCTAATCCAGAGGACGTAAAGCTTATATATCGCATTTGATATCGCATACGATATCGTTGGTGATACTATGTTTGACTCGCCGCCTCCATTCAGACAATGGATAACATGTAGCAAGTGTTCCGAAAGGCTTTCTGAGACATTACGTGCTTAAACTCCTAAAAGAGAAACCCATGTCCGGATCAGAAATAATGGAAGAAATTGAAAAGGAAACGGGCGGACGATGGAAACCAAGTCCAGGCTCAGTCTACCCTCTTCTAGCATGGCTTCAAGACAACGGCTACACAAAAGAGATACCAACCAAAGAAACTGGAATGAAACGTTACATGCTCACAGAACAAGGAGAAAAATTCTTTGGAGAAGAGATAAAACTTAAAGAAAAACTTCAGAAAAAACTAGAGTTTTTAGTACCCCAATTGTTTAGTGGATTCTGGTTTCATCCCCATCGTGAGAAACTACAAGAAATCCAAGAGCCAGTCAAAAGATTTATCACAGCACTTTTTAATCTCAGAAGAACGCTGGAAGAGAATTTAACTGATCAAACCTTAAAAGAGGTTGGAGAATTCTTGAACAACACTGCAGAAAAAATTGAGGAAATAAACAGGAGACTTGCGGGAAACTAAATGCTATATGTAACAGAAGGTGAGAGTGCGCAGTGTACAAAACTATACATATCACAGTTGGGAAAAGAATTGGGTTTGATTCTGGAAAACTCTTTAATAGCCTGAAGGTGATGCGATATGTTTGAAAGATTTAAGAGAACATGGCTTGAAAAGTGTATGTTCGGAAGTGAAATGTTGGCGCGGTACAGCGACTAGGTGATCCCAGATTGAGTATAGTTATTGAGACGCAAAACTTGAAAAAAAGGTATCGGATGGGCAAGCTTGATGTCTCTGCACTTAACGGCGTAAACTTGCGAGTCGAAGCTGGAGAGTTTATGAGCATAATGGGGCCATCGGGTAGTGGAAAGACAACTTTGCTGAACCTTATAGGTGCTTTGGATAGACCGACTGAAGGAAAAGTGTTTATAAAGGGAACTGACATTGCAGGGCTTGACGACGATGAACTAGCTGATCTCAGAAATCGTGAGATAGGTTTCGTTTTCCAGTTTTTTAACCTTATGGCTCGAATGTCTGCTTTGAAGAATGTTGAGATGCCAATGGCTTTTGCTGGTGTCCCACAAGAGGAGCGAAAAAAGAGAGGAACGGAGCTTTTGGAGAGAGTTGGCTTGGGGGATAGACTTGATCATCGGCCTACGGAGTTAAGTGGTGGAGAACAGCAGAGGGTTGCGCTTGCTAGAGCGTTAGTTAATGATCCTTCGGTAGTGCTCTGTGATGAGCCTACTGGGAACGTAGACACAGAGACGGGTATAGAGATTATGGAAACTCTTAGGAAGTTGAATAAGGAACAGCGGCAGACATTTGTGATTGTCACTCATGATCCTCTGGTAGCCAGATCTGTTGATCGAATAGCACATGTGCAAGATGGGCTGATAGTAAGAGAAGAAACAATCAGGTGATGAGTCATGTCTAGGAAGGTTATTTCAACAATTTTGGCATTATGCCTTCTAACGTTAGTCATTCTGAAGTGTCCACAACCTGCTACTGCGTATGATAATCCATTGTTAGACGTTAACGTCACTGGATGTTACCTTACAGCCGGGATTGAGAATGAAATCAGTATTTCCATCGTAAACGTCGGTAAGACAAACGCTTTTGATGTTAAGGCAGCTTTGACTGTTCCTTCAACTGTTTCAGGAATATCGATTGTAGAGGAATCCTATGCGACGTTTCAGAGGATAACATGCTACAGCGACAAACCGCCCTTCAGCGAAGAACAAATAGTGTGGATGCATCCCGTTTTGTATGTTGAAAACAGATGCCCACTCGGAGCTTATTCCTTAACGCTCTCGCTAGAATACACTGACAGTTCAGATAGAATGTATACTGACAGTGTTCAAATTGGTGTTGTTGTCAACGCTGTAAAGCCTATGGAGCCGTTGCTTGAGATCAACGTTACGGGATATCGCCTTACTGCTGGGAATGAGAACGAATTAAGCATTTCCATCGAAAACGTTGGCAAGACAGACGCTTTTGATGTTAAAGCAAGTCTGACTGTTCCTTCAACTGTTTCAGGAATATCAATCGTAAAGGAATCTTACGCAATGTTTGATGTGATACATTACAAAGACATAGTATGGTTGCATCCTGTTTTGTATGTTTCACGTGACTGTTCACTCGGGGCTTACTCCTTAACGCTTGGGTTAGACTATACTGACAACTCAGATGAAGCACATATTGACAGTGTACAGTTTGGAGTTGCGGTCGACTCCATTAAGCCAACAGAGCGTACAAGAATTGCGGTTCAAGATTTTCAGGTAACGCCTTCCGAAGTCTCTCCAGGTGATGAATTGACTATGGAACTGGAACTGAAAAATTGGGGACCAAACGCTTACGACGTTCAAGTGCAGTTGGCAATTGACTCTCAGAGTCCATTCGTTTCTCTTGGTCCCACGCTTGTTTTTGTTGGAGACTTGAGATTGAATCAAACTGCAAGGGTTGTTTATAGTCTTAGTATCAGTGGAGATGCAGACGCACATCTCTATAGCCTTCCATTGGTCATCTCCTATTATGATGTGGACGACCAACCAGATAGCCTGACCGAAAATATATCAATAAGTGTGCACAGTATCGTCGACTTCCGATTGCTCGATATTCAGCCTTCAATTGTAACAGCGGATTCTGGAGATACAGTGACGATTGAGGCTGATCTGCTTCTGCTGGGGACTGAAACCGTTGATTTTGTTGAAGTTGAAATCATCGAGAATCGTTCAATTGGACCCTTCATATCCGTTACTGAAAGTTACGAGTACATCGGCCGCATAGACCCAGACAGTCCCATCCTATTTACCATCCAATTCAAGGTCGATCCGAACGCTACTTCAGGAAGCTATACTCTTAAAATGAGAGTTAGTTGTTGGGATGGATACAATCGGCAACGCCAAGTCATAATTGAACTGCCCGTTGTTGTCAAAGAGCACTCGAATCAGAACGAGGAAACAAATCTAACATTGTTGGACATAATCTGGACCATAATCAGGATATTATTTGGTGTTAAGCCATAGGGGGGTATCTGTGAAGCTTAGGGACATAGTCTTCATGGCCATGGACGGAATAAAAGAACGCAAGTTCAGAGTGTCCCTAAATGTCCTGGGCATTTTAATAGGAATCTCAGCAATTGTGGCCCTCCTCTCCATCACGGAAGGGATGAGCGTATCCATAAATCAGGAGATGGAGCTTTTGGATCCCACTACGATAATGGTCATGTCTGGAAGCTTCATGGGAATGGCTGGACAAGGAGGTGGAGGAGCTACTCTCACTCTGAGAGACATCGACCGAATAAAAAGAATATCGGGCGTGGATATGGCAACTCCGGTGATAACCATGACGGTGGAAATTCGTATAAGCGGGCACTCAGATTCTGTAACAGTTACAGGCATTATCCCGGAAGAGTATACTCAAGCTTTTGCTACCGTTGAGGTGACGGAGGGTAGGTTTTTACGGGGGAGCGATGGTATGTCTACAGTATTGGGAGCTAGAGTTGCTCATCCACAACACCTTGAAGAAGCTATAGCACGCCTTGGAAGTCGTGTAACGTTAAATATCAAGGGTGAAGAGGGAACGGAGTCGGTCACTCTTAGAGTGGCAGGGGTTCTAGAGGAAGTTGGAGGAATGTTAACCTCTACCGATACTCAGATATTCGTTACCTTTAAAACAGCACAACGGATTTTCCACACAGGTAACACAGTCGACCAGATTATAATAGAAGCTGATAGCGTAGAATCCGTCGACAGGATCAGAAGAGAACTCCAAGATGAACTCGGTGAAGGTGTGATGGTAATGTCGTCTCAGATTATTGCAGAGATGGTGGGAAGCGTAATGACGATGTTAGAGGCGATACTCGGCGGGATAGCTGCAATATCCTTGGTTGTTGCGGGGATTTCGGTCATCAACACCATGACGATCTCGGTTATGGAGCGGACACGTGAGATAGGGGTTATGAAAGCACTAGGTGCGAAAAGCAGGGATGTGTTGATGATGTTTCTCACCGAATCCTTATTGACGGGATTAATTGGAGGCGTGGCCGGCGTAGTTTTTGGAGTCTTCCTCGGCCATATAGCGTCAACCGTCTTGACGTTTACAATGAATGTTTCTCTAACATCAGTGCCATCACTGGAAGTTGGAATAATTGGAATAGTATTTGCGGTCATTACTGGAACGTTGTCGGGGTTTTACCCCTCTCGGAAAGCGTCAAAACTAGCTCCTGTGGAAGCTTTAAGATATGAATGAAATAAAAAATAAAAAATTAGGTTTCATAAGAGACATCATAGGATGTCTAACCTATCCTCGAAGTTCGTTCAAGTCAATACTAGAGAAGCCAAGCCTCATGAAGGCAGTCGTACTGATACTTGTGATAGCAATTATTGCTGCTTGGGCAGACTTTAATTACAGAGGAAAACTTCCTCTGCTCTCTTTACCAGACGAACAACCGCCAGGGCAGTTTCCAGGACAAGGGTCTCCAGTCAGTTCTGAGCAAATCCGCCAAGTCTCGATGATTATGGGTGCAATTATCGGGTTAATCGGCGTCTTCGGAACTTGGTTAATAAGTTCAGGACTTCTTCACACCTTTTCAAGCCGTCTCGGAGAAAAGGGCTCATTCAGAAATATGTTAACGTTAGCTGGATACGCCTCAGCACCCCTCCTTATACAGCACGTACTCCGCCTCGCAGACTCGTTTATGGTCAGCCAGGAAGCACTCCAACTTACAGCGACTCTTCAGATATTAGCCGATCCACTTCTTAACTCGATTGCAAACGCTGCCGTGGACATTTTCACAATCTTCAGACTGTGGTCAATGGCTCTTCTCATAATCGCTACTCGCGAAAACTACAAAATGTCAACGGCAAGATCAACAGTTGCTACAGTTTTATCATTCATCATAGTAGTCTTTGTATCAGCATTTCTCCCACTTACGTAAGAAGTTGCCTTACGCGTTATGTGTTGCAAAGTGAACTTCGCTTAGAAGTTGAGATGGTATTTTTTGGTACTATGTCCTTTAAGTCCTAACATTAGCCAAACTTATTATATGATTCAATAATTCTTCTTCAAAGTCTAATATAATCTCCCCTTCCGAAGTAATGCTGTATACCCTTCTTGGTTTCCCCTTACAAACCTCTAGCCTACTCTCGACGTAATTTTTCTTCTCAAAAGAGGAAAGAATTGGATAAATGTTTGATGGCGCAGGATAATATCCATAGCGGTCTCTAATAGTACATAAGACCCTGTAACCATGCATGGGCTCATCCTTCAAAAGTCGCAAAATCAAATAATCTAAAAGACCCCTCAATTTTTCGATCCAAAGACTTCTTAACTCTGCTTTAAAAAGAATCGACCTAGTCATCTCCGATCCAAAAATCCACTCTTCACCTCTGACCTCTTTCTTGTTTCCCCCTTCTCGCTCCAACACACGAACCTCAAGAAACTTATAGTACTTTGTCACTAAAAAGCTTTATTAAAAATATATAAAAAAATACTAGAACTTTATGACAAAAAACTAATAAGCAACAAATGACAAAAACACTGGGAAGTAGAACCTAAAGAGGATGATTCAAATGAAGAGTAACAACAAACTTGAATTGGTGAAGATACTCAATGGAGGAAAAGTCACCATTCCACGAAGTATTAGAAAAGCCCTTGGTCTACGAGATGGAGACTATCTCGCTGTAACACTACACGAAAGTAAACCAAGAATCCTTTATTTTCCCGTGGACGTCAAACCCGTGAAGTGATAGGTCTCCTAGAAAGCTGGAAGTTCTCTTTTCACAGTACCCTCTTTGGCTTCCCTTAAAGTTTTCTCTATTCGTTTCCAGTGAGCTCCACGCCAATATATTTGCTCGCAACTTGGACACTTCCAAAACTCACTATAATATAAGGCAGTTGCCTTCGGAATTCTATCAATAACCTCTTCTTTAGAAACAGATTTAATTGGAGTGTTACATTTTGGACAACGTGAAACCGCCACATCAATTTCAAGTTTGAAGTTAAATCGCTTTGACAACTGAGCAAGCTTTTTAGCTCCTGCGTTTCCTTCTACCAAGAAGACGTTTGCCCCATGTGTTACGGACTGCTGGTAAAGCTTAAGATCCCTGGTAAGAAGAAATCGATTCTCAGTTTTCGCTCTATCAATTAACTCCTCATCATCAAGAGATTTAGAATATTCAACATCATGACCAAGCATGCGAAGCCATCGAGTCAGCTTCCCAAGCATGCCATCCGTAATAAACTTCATTTCATGCACCTTATGATTTGACCAGTTCCAGACTTGGCAACAATTTCTCCTTCATTATACACTAATTGTCCATTAACAAAAGTTTTCAACGGTTTACCCTTAACTTTCCATCCGTCAAAAGGGGAATACTTAGCCTTCGAAAAAAACCTTGAAGAATCCACTTTATTTTCTTGTTTCATATCAACGACCACCAAGTCAGCCCAGCAGTTTTCTTCTAGTCTTCCTCTATCTTTTAGATGAAATATTGTTGCCGGCTTTTCTGAAGCCAATCTGACTAGATCCTGTAGTGTTAAATGTCCTTTATTTACTTGAGTCAGCAGCAAAGGGAGTGTTGTTTCTAATCCTGGTATGCCTGGTCTTGCGTCCCAAACAGACTCATTTTTCTTTTCTTCAATTGTATGAGGAGCATGATCAGAAGCTATAGTGTCGATTAGACCAAGTCTAAGGGCGCCCCAAAGAGCCTTAACATCCCTTTCACTCCTCAACGGAGGATCAGTAAGGGCAAGGGCCTTGCGGCGCTTTAAATTCTCAGAAGATAAGAGGAGATGATGTGGTGTAACTTCACATGTAACAGAAAGACCAGCTTTTTTTGCAGCAGAGAAAGCTTGCAACCCAGCAAGTGAGCTGAGATGACAGAAGTGAATAAAAGCACCAGATTTCCTTGCAAGGTGAGTAACACGATTTATTGCCTTTTCCTCGGCGTTAGGCGAGTGAACTTTAACGTAGGCATCTATATCTTTCCTCCCAATTCTTTCCATCCCCTCTTTACCTCGTTCAAGTATTTCTCTGTCTTCAGCATGCACTGCAACACGAATGTTCATTTCCGTAGCCCTGTTGAAAGCATTCGATAAAGACTCGTCGTCGTTAATGTCTAGTCCCCCGATTTTTTCTGATAAGTACAGTTTGAAAGCTACTGCACCCTCTTCAGCTATCAAACGTATTTCCCCTAAATTTTCGGGAAAAGCCGAATAAAAGGCAACATTGACCAATACCCGTGTTTCTGCCAACCTCATTCGTTCTCTCAGAGATTCCGAATCCATCGTTATAGGGTTGTTGTTAGGCATATCCATAACCAATGTCACACCGCCAGCTGCCGCTGCTGCTGTCCCACTGAAAAAATCTTCCTTGTATGCTAGTAGCTGATCTCGAAGATGTACATGAGAATCAATCAGGCCTGGGAGAATTATGTTTCCTTTCAGATTTAGTTTTGTTGAAGATTGAGGAAGGTTTGTCTCTTTAGCTATTCTGAAGATCTTTCCTTCGTCAATGGCGAGACCTGCTGTGACCAAGCCTTTGGTAGTGTAAATTTTAGCGTTATGAAGAACTAAATCAACTAGCAAAACTAATCCTCAAGTTCACCCAAAATCAAGTGTTGCTGAAAAGTAAAAATTTTATCCAGCAATTAGTTTGAAGAAATCTCGTTCGGTTATTATGCCAACAAGTTTGTTGTTTACTACAACGGGTAATGAACCTACATTCTTATCCTGCATTATTTTTGCAGCTTCCCCGATCTCAGCGTCTGGATCAATGATTGCAACATCCTTCATTGTTACCTCAAGAACCGATGTTTGTAAAACTTGGTTGATAGTTCCTGATTGTAAATGTTTGAAAACTTGGCCTGAACCAAAGAAGCGTAGTATACTTCTAACGGTAGTCATACCCACGAATTCACCATTTGAAACGATGGGTAGCCGTCTGAAGCCACGCTTAATCATCACCTTCTCAGCTTCTATTATTGATATTTCCGGCTTTGCAGTAATTACACTTTTAGACATGAGATCTGCAACTTTTGCTCCTCTAATTTTTCCACTGAAAAGGGTAAGTATGTCCCTTTCTGTTACGATAGCCCACACGTGACCGTGCTCATCAACAACAGGCAAGCCACCAACCTTATTCGTTTTCATCATGTCTATGGCATCATTGATTTTTGCAGTCGTAGAAATCGAAATCACTTTAGAAGTCATGAGGGATTTTATTGGCTCGTTAATTGCTTTAAAGAAGTTACCCGCATACTTTTTTTGAATTATCTGAAATTTCTCGCCACCCCCAAGATAGTTAATAACATCAGTGGCAGTCACTATACCACGCAGTTTCTTAGTGCCAGGGTCTACCAGAGGCATACGACGAAAACTTTCCTTCACCATAATCTGTATAGCATCATACACTGGCGTGGTAGGTGCCATCGTAACCACCGGACTTTTCGCAATGGTCATTATTTCTCCTTCACGTTTCTTGGAAGAATGAGCCTTCAAATCCAGAGGCCCCCCTTCTCTTAGGACACGTCGAAAAGTCTCCCGTGGTCCTCCACTACGTCGTGCAACCAAATTTAAACCTCCAATTGTTAGAGGAGCGCCCTTGCAATATCTTCTCGGTCAACTATGCCAATAAGCTTGCCCTTTTCATCTACAATGGGCACGCGACCTATATTCTTTTGAACCATAAGTTCACATGCTTCTCTAATGGTGGCGGTTGGTTTAAGTGATATAACCAAGGTTTTCATTATTGATGATATTTTTGGCGGAGCTTTAAATCGACCCTTTTTGGCTTCAAAGCCGAGAGAAACTGCTCCGGTATCTAACAAATCTTTTTGTGTTACCATTCCAATGAGTTTCCCTTTTTTCACCACTGGCAACCCAGCGAAGGATCGTCCCTGCATTAAACGCCAGACATTATCCACGTCATCTTCTGGCGAGCATGTAAGGATTCGATTTGACATTATCTCAGAAAGGGGTTTCGAAAGATTTGTTAAGTCTTTTTCTAGAGATGAACGAATGAAGGCTTCTAATCCAAGTATTCCTGCGTATGTGGAATCATTGGAAGAAACTGTGACAGGAACGTACCATTCGTCCATACGAATCATCTCTCTCACCATCTCTAAAGCATCCATATCCATTGTTGCCCCAAATTTTGGGTTTGACATAATTCCTTTTACTCGAACTGGTGAGATTGAAGAAGTTATTGTCATAACATCCATACGAGAAACTACACCCAGGAGATGTTTGTGTTCGTCTACGATGGGAAGAATCCTTAGCCCTCTGTTGCGCATAACTGCCCGAGCCTTTGTCCCCAAGTCATCTGCGTAGAGAAAAGGATATTTTTTGTCTGTTAAGTCTGTAACAAGCAACCAATTGACCTCTAAAACTCACCTTTCAGTTCCTCTTTGCAGTCTTCACAGAGAAGGTTTCCCTCAACTTCTTCGAGGTTATCAGACCAACCTCCACACTGATCACAATAGCCAGCTAGAGGGGAGGCTTCTGAAAGTGCTTCTGTTGCCTTTCCCCCTTCAATGCGGGCTTTCTCTTGAATAATTTCTAAAAGTTCAGGTGTAATCGCCAGAATATCTTTACTAGATATTAGTCCAACCAAATTTCCTTTATACATAACTCCTAATCTTCGGATGTTTAGTCGACTCATTCTTCTAGCGGCTTCGCTTAGGGGTTCATCAGGATCCACAGTGATCAAGGGTGAGGTCATCACCTCTTTAACAGCAAGCTTACTAGGTTGGTTGTTTCTGGCTAGAACTCTAATGACCAAGTCCCTTTCAGTTATGACACCCAATGGTTTTCCTTCTTTACCAGTCACAACAATACAGCCTACATTGTGCTTGTCCATCAGTCGAGCTGCTTTGCCTGCACTTTCGTTTTCGTCAATTGTTATGACTGGGCTGCTCATGATATCCTTGACTAACATTCGTTCTCTTATGCCTATCTCTGCCATTGTCACTCCTCCAACGAGAATAAAGGGGAAGCCCTATTAAATCTTGTTCAAGAAACCGAAGACATCCCTTCGTAAGTGATCGAATAAATTTCTGGTAATAAAAACAAAAATGAAGGAAGCATGTATGCATGTGTAACAAACTTGTACAATTGGAATGATTGGTGGATAAAGGCGCCGATAATCACTAACTAAAAGACTTTCCTTTGCCAAAAGGTATGAATCTTTGTATTTCCTCAAGAGGGATCTCCAAAATCTTTCTTCGCATATCCTGATCAACTTGCTTGGCCAGGAATTTTCTTATTTGCTTGGCGAGTTTGCTGCTTGCTTGATTTCCAGGAACCATTTTGACATAGACATTTGTTTGTTTCATGATGGCTTCTGGGGGGCCTCCAATAACCATTGGATACTCTTTTTCTGTTTTGATTCCAATAGCTACTTGTAATGGAACATAGCGAATGTAGTTTTTCAATCCTTGGATTACGAAGGAACCCTTCTTAAGATATTGGCCTGGCGGTGAACTCTTGCTTACTTGTTCTGGGGATATCCAGTAAACATTGACTGCTCGCAGCATTTCTCTCCAAGCACGGGAATAGGAGGCAGCAAGTTGTGCTGCTTCTCTCAGCGTTTGTTCGGTTGGCTTTTTTTCTTCTGTTTTAATTAAAACAAAGGGTGAACCAAAGATGTCTGCATGAAAAACAACGTCATGGGGCTCCATATGCTTTTTTATAAGAATTTCATTTGTCGATGCGTCCCTTCCCCCAATCACTAAAAAACCTTCGGATGAATGAAACCATCGAAATTTTTCATACCATGCTTTTTTTCTTCGTTTAGACAAGGGTTTTTGTGTTTCCTTTGATCGCTTAATCAATTGTCGCTCCAACTCTGCGATTTTGAGTTGGGTTTCCTCCAAAGCTTTTTCTGCACCTACTAGTTTCTTCTCAGATTTCTTCGCTATTGCATAATAGTTTGCTGCGTTGTCTTGTATTGAACGTCGTAAATTTAGAGAAATCACTAGTTCTTCAATTGAAAGATTAATGATCAGTTGTTTTGGATGTAAAGAGTGGAAATAGGTTGCTGGGATGTGTTTAAGTTCTTTTTCAACAGTGGATCGTATTTCTTCCCATGATTTCCCAATTTTTCTTTGATTCATAATTCTTTGAAGAAGAGATTGTAGTTCACCAAAATGTAAGTATATCGTATCGCCTATCTTTCTGTTTTTTTTAGTGTTCTGTTTCAACTCTTCTATGGTTTTCTGCTGGTTTTGAAAAATTCTTTTCAGTCTTGCTAATTCTTGCGCGGCTTCTTTAGAGGTTTTTGCAACCATCCCTTTCGTAGTGATTCTGGCATAATATTCGTCAAGTGCGTCATTCATGGTCTTGTAAGATTTTTGTTGAAATTCAATGTATTTGTTCAATGGGATGGGGGTTGCATCGATCCATTCACCATTTTCGTCTATGATGATGTGTGGTTTGACCTTATCGCCTTGGATCTGAGAGAGAATCTTTTGGAGTTGAGTGGGAATCCTATCTAGCTGCTGTTTTGTGAGAGATTCGCATAAAGTGTTCTTATCAATTTGTGCACGGTGAAGTATTTCTTCAGCATAAAGACCGCCAATGCTTAAGAATTTGGTGAGCGCTTTCACTATTTCTAACTGCTTTATTTCTCTTATTTCATCAAAGTCTTGAAAATTTACTTTGTGGGGATTCTTTCCACTTGACGGGGGATATTGAAAGGGTTCACTACGCAAGATGTTTCGGTCTCGCATTCTTCGATAAGTTAGTGCATGCAAGATCTTGTTTTCTGGACTTACGAGGATAATATTTCCCTCTCCGAAGAGTTCGCATACGAGTTGGAAGTCTCCTCCTTTGGCACTCACTTTTATGATAATTGATCGCTCAAACTCATGTTGTAAGATTTCTGTGACTTTGCCATTTCTAAGGTATTTTCTGAGAGCCATACAGAAGGTTGGAGGTCTTTGTGGTTTTTCATAGGTGTAAGAGGTCAGATGAAAACGCTTTCCAGATTCTATGAGCAGGTGAAGAGTAGGTTTATTTGGTTGGCGAAGCTTGAAGATGAAAGTACCATGGTTAGTCTGGTAAATATTATCTATGTAAGCATCTTTGATCATCTGATTTAACTCATGAACTAACACAGCAATGTCGAAGCTTGTCATTTTCTCCTTCAACTTGTTTCACTAGCAAGGTGTCAGGTTGAAGCCTTTAAGTCTTGTTTTGTGATTTGTAATGGATACTGTTTATTCGGTGTGAAAGGTTAATAAGTGAAAATGCACGTTTTTCTGAGGCAATTGGGGACTAATTGTTGGTCTACAACAAAAATAGCAGTGTATACAGTATTCAGACTATTAATCTTACTAAAGTATTTAAGAAAAGGAAGCACAAGGGCATTTTTTGGTTCATGAAGAAGAAGGGCAAAAAAGAAACATCTGGAAGTAGCGATGAAGTTACTGTAGCGTTAGATCATGTAAACTCAGAAATTCGTTCAGGCGAACTTTTTGGACTCCTTGGCCCAAATGGGGCTGGAAAAACAACCCTTGTCAAGTGCCTTTCTACAATATTGATTCCAGATGAAGGCACTGCAATAATAAATGGGTTCGACATTCGAAAACAGACGCCGTTTGTGAGGGCTAGCATAGGTTTGGTGGTGGGGGGAGAACGCACACTATATTGGAAACTTACAGCCCGAGACAACTTGATGTATTTCGCATCTTTGTATAAAATGCCTCGAGGAGGGACAAAAGAAAGGGTGAAGGAACTATTAGCGTTAATGAATTTATCAGATCGGGCAGATGAACGATTGGAAGATTACAGCACTGGGATGCGACAGAAGATTGCCATCGCCAGAGCACTTCTGCATGATCCACCTATATTATTGTTAGATGAGCCAACACTTGGTTTGGACCCCACAGTTTCACGTCAAATTCGAAATCAAATCCGAGAACTTTGCAAAAAAGAAGGAAGAACTATACTATTGGCTACTCATTATATGGAGGAAGCCGACGAATTATGCGATAGAATAGCTATAATAAACAATGGAAAAATTGCGGCAGTAGATACTCCAGAAAGACTGAAGGCGATGGTGAAGGAAACCGAGTTAGTTGAAGTAGCCTGCTACAATCCTCCGCATGACGCTGAAAATTATCTTAGACCGCTTTGTCCAGATGTGGAAATAATAACCCTTGTTCGGGGCGACGAGGCAAAGGGAACCCCTTCAAGAATTAAAATCATTGGAGGAAACGCCGAAAGACATGTTGGCACAGTAGTGGATGCACTTCGAAAGAAAAACGCTCAAATCACTAGCGTAAACATCAGCATGCCCACGTTAGAAGATGTTTTCATTAAAATAACCGGGGCAAAACTCGCTGGAGGAGGCACCACACAACAATGATAAAGAGACCCCAGGAGATTTCCTCTTTAAAAGCGAATTTCTTCGTCATTTGGAGCGAAGTCGTCAAAAACATGAAGTTTCTAATGGCATATCCAGTAATTTTCGTTTTCTGGACGATATTTCCGTTTTTTTGGTTCATTCCTTTCATATTTCAAGGAGAGGCAATTGTTGGAGGTCTCCAAAGTGCGAGTTTTGCAGAGATTGCAGGTACTCCGGAATATATTCCCTTTGTCATTATTGGTGCTATTCTGAATGGTTATGTTCTCACTTCCCTTTACGGTGTGGGAGAAAGTATAAGGAGAGAAGCCTATCGAGGAACTTTGGATTACTTGCTTTCTTCGCCATGCAATAAAGCCTTCATTCTTATTGGAAAAGCTGTGAGCGAGAGTATCAATAGCACTGTTTACGCGATAATTCAACTAGTCGTGTGCATTATTTTCTTTGGAATAGAATTAACCTTAGGAGTGATAATACCGATAATACTCATTTTGATTCTTATGATATTGGGTTTGTATGGTATCGCATTAATGCTTGCTGCACTCTCTCTTCGATTTAAACAGGCTCACGATTTAGGACATACGTTGGAGAATGTTTTCCTTATTTTCGCTCCTGTTCGTTATCCTCTTCAATCCCTACCTTTCTGGGCACAAATAATAGGCAAGCTTCTCCCTTTAACATACGCATTAATTGCCGTGCGAAGCCTAATGCTTCTAAAACAGGATTTTCCTGCCGTTTATGAACAAATCTTCTTACTTTTTGTGATAGATGTCATAGCCATCTTCTTTGGGTTTTACCTTTTTAACTGGATGGAAAAGAGAACTAGGAAATCCGGAGCGATTAGTCAATATTAGGAGGTTGAAATATGAAAAAGATTGAAGAAGAGACTCGTGGACTGGAGGAAGTTTTGTGTCCTATTGGTCTTTCATTAACCAATCTAAAGGCTGAGTTAAGGGCGATTTGGGAATGTAACATCAAAGAGTGGAAGATAGAACTTGCTTACCCTATCAGTTTTATCAGACAATCCATTCAACCACTTATTGTCTTGTTACCCATCCTTGTTTATGGAATAGCTTTGATAGGAGGAAGGTTTAGTGAAACACTTATGCAATTAGTAGGAACTGGAGATGTTATCACTTATACCTTCACTGGATACATGATCATGGGATTCATCGGAACGGCTGTTTGGGCCATGGGATTCAGCATACGAAAAGAACAGTGGTATGGAACATTAGAATCTATATATGTCACTCCAACGAGTCGATTGAGCCTTATCCTCGGGATGGCTTTACACAGTGTTGTACACCAAAGCATCGGCACCGCTTTCGAATTCGCTGTCATCTACGCAGTTTTTGGTTTAGTTCTCAAAATTGAAGGAATACTGCCAGCTCTAGTCATATTCGCCCTCATGATGTTAGCCTTGGGTGGATTCGGAATCTTCATATCATCTTTAGCCTTGATCTTCAAAGAAGGCTGGATAATTTCCGAGGGCTTTCACAGCATTTTAATGCTTCTCTCTCCTGTGGCGTATCCATTAACTGTACTTCCGAATATCGCCCAACAAGCAAGCACACTGTTTCCAACAGCTCCTGCCTTAGTTGGAATGCGAAGTTTCCTCATAGAGAATTATACTCCTGAGATTTTAGGAAACATATTCTTACATCTACTCGTATTAGACGCGGCTTGGATACTTTTCGGCATCCTGATATTTTATCTAACTGACTCTTATGTACGAAAGAGAGGTACTTTAGGAAAATATTAGAAAAACTAAATAGGTGTAACTCTAAAAGAGAGATGCCAAAAACTCTAATATACAACTATAAACGTGTGCAGATAAATAAGAATAAAATGAGTGGAAACCGATGGAACCGTTAAAAATCCTTTACTGGAGCAGAGTTGGTTTAGGTATTCTTGCAGCCCTTATCTGCGCTCTCTTAAGGTTAGACGATTTCATAAGCGGCTTAGCACTTGGAATTCTTTTTTACATTCTCACTTACTACCTTCTTAAGAGACGGTTTGCAACACAGATAGAAAAGCCATCCAAAGTGCTCACCATGGGAATAGGAGCCTACTTTATGAGTTGGATTGTCTCGTGGGGGCTTTTCTATACCCTCTCACTCTGGTTTCTTGGACTTATATGATCTACCCAAGTCTAGTAATAGCTATAATAATTCTAATCTTGACTTAGAGAAATTCAAAAGATATATGAGAGTAGATTTAGCTTTATCTGATTCAACTATAATGGGTTATGTATCTAAACTTAGAAAATTCTTAAGCTTCACTAACAAACCTATAGATGAAATTACGAAAGATGATGTTAGAAACTTCTTAGAAGCTATGAAAGAAAAATATGCCTTAAACAGCTATTGTAATTTCTTAAAGGCATTGAGTAAGTTATTCAAAGATTACTTAGGTAAACCAGAACTGTCTAACTTCAAATATCCTTCTATACCTTTTAAACCTAAGATGTTAAACTTTGAGAAAGCTGACTTGGGGAAATTCTATAATGCCATAGAAAATACTGAAGTTCAAATGTTATTCTTAGGATATTGTGTTACAGGATTACGAAGAGATGACCTGCTATACTTAGAAAAATCAGAGCTCAATACTGAAAAAAGAATGATAGTCAAAAATAATGGTTCTCAAACTAAGCATAGATGGATAAGTTTCTATAATGAAGAGCTAGCTAATCTACTACATCCATACTTAGAGGCTAAAAACAATAATAATGATAGAGTATTCAGCTTATCAAGAGTTACAGTATTCGATAAGTATTGGTATAACGCTAGAAGCAAAACTAAGATAGACATAACTTCTAAAGACCTTAGAACATGGTTCTGTGTTGAAATGACTAATCTAGGTGTTCCAGATAAATTCATAGATGCTTTCTGTGGTAGAACTCCTAAAACTGTATTAGCTAAACACTATACAGACTATAGCCCTAAAAGACTTAAAGCCATATACGATAAAGCTCAGTTAAGAATACTGAGCTAACCCTATCTTTTTTCGACTTTATTGACACATTTTTGTAGAAAGAAAATCAAAGCTTATGTTTAATGACGAAAAATCGCTTACTTCCGTAAAATAGCCATTTGTTTAAGTCTATTTTTGTCGACTATAGCGCTTTTATAACTAACACATAATATTAATTGTCCGACCAACAATGAAAGTTGAAGTCGGAAGATTCTCTGATGGAAGACTTTGTATAATCGTTCATTTTGAAGAGAAGACTAATTTTTGGAGGAAGGAATCAGAGTGTACTTGGGTTCCTACTCTAGAAGAGATAGAAAGAATAGCTCTGAGCTTGTATTCTGTGGATGGTACGAATAGAGAGCTGAAAAACCGTTTCAAGAAAAGATATTTTGAGAAGAGGACTTCTTAGTATAGAGGGTATGATTTGCTTCCAGAAACTATTCAACTAATAGGGTTAGTTTTGGATTTTATCGGAGCTCTTCTCTTAGCAATTCCATTTATTAGAACTGAAAGGGAAATAGAAGAAGAATCTTCAACCTGTGCAGGTTATAATCCTTCTCTAAGAAGAGCTATGAATAGGGAAAACCGACTAACAAAAGCTGGCTTAATCTTTCTCTCAGTTGGGTTCCTTTTGCAGATTCTGGCTGTTATAATCTGGATGATCCCCTGATTCCTTTATTTTTTGTTAAAGTCAAAATATACTTTTAAATCCTAAAAGTATTATTTCTTATAGCTCTCCAAGCTTCTACAAATTGTAGTATAGCTTTCAATCATAGAAGATTCTTTCCTAAGTCTTATCTGTTCAAAACTGCATTCTTAGAGCAAAGGAAGAGAGGGAGGTGATGTGAGACATGAAGATAAAACTTTCAACCTTGTTGAATGTTGTTTTAGCAACTTTTCTTCTAACTGCCTTAATCTATGATGTGGCAGTAAGTAGAGGTGATGATTGGGAACCATTATTGCCTTATGATCCTTGGGTAGACTGGAATGATGATGGGTGCATAGACATATATGACAAGGTAGCAGTAGGAGCAAGATTTGGAAGCGAAGGAACCCCAATAAACAAAGCAGCGTTACTACTTGAACTTCAAGATAGAGTAGATAGCTTGAACGCATCACTTCTTGACCTAGAAGCGTATCTGGAAACAAAAATAGTTGAGTTGAACGCTTCACTCGTTTACCTTCAATCCAGAGTTGAAACGTTAGAAAGCCAGATGCTACCCCAAGGATTCATGAGAGAACCAGCATACGATAGTGGATGGGTGCATATTGAACCAGGACATGACAGATGCTTCAACCATAATTTAAACGCAACGAATGTTCTAGTTTACCTCATAGGTAATGACCCTGGGTCTTCTCCTTACATACATCAATGGGATTACGGAGGAGAACTTACTGCTGGTAAATATTATGGGGCTTACTGGTACGATCTAACAGAAACCAGTATTTATGTACATAGACATGGTCAAGATGAGAACTGGGATTATGTTCGGATAATGCTCTGGAAAATACAAGAACCACCTACTTAGACAAAGAATTTCTTTGAATCTACATTCAAAATAAAAGATTAAGGAGGTGAGTCTAATTGATTGACAGGAAAGACTTCATAATCATAGCTCTAGTTAGTTTCATGTTAGTTGTTACACTTTATCCTAGAATAACAACAAGCAATACATGGGAACCCATTAACCCCTATGATCCTTGGATAGATTGGGATGACAATGGAGAAATAGACATATTCGACAAAGTAGCAGTTGGAAGCAGATTTGGTAGCGAAGGAGATCCAACAAAGAACGTAAACGTAACAAACTTTCCGTTAGATGAAGAAGGAAACTTAAAAGTCAGTATTGCTGAAGAACCTCTGAAGACTTACAAAGATGTTGCAGAGATAACGGTTTTCAAAACGGACGCACAGTCAGATTTAACGACAGATTCTCCTAGATGTAGCGGGGGCGCTCAATTAGAAAACGCTCATTCAATGTTTACTTTTTGTTTCCTTCCAAAAAGGATGCCTTTCAATGTTACTGAGGTCTGGATGTCACTGGTGATATTCGCAGGTCCACAAACTTATCCTACATTATATACTACTCAGTTTACCATTACCTTAAACAGTCAATCACAAGCTTTCAACACTGAATATACGGTATCAAGCCAATACTTGAAAGTTTTTTCCCTTAATATCTCAAATCCCAGTTTAACCAATTCCATCCAAGAGGGAATCAACTTCTTGCAGGTAACCGCAATAAGTGCTTGTCCCCCATCACCCGTAATATGGTACAATGATCTAGCAACCGAAATAACGATTTTCATTGAATACGAATATCAAGCATAACAAAGAAACACTAAATACTCAACTATTCCTCTCTTTAGACAGTGAAGAAACTAGACTACATAGCTTTTTCCTTATTCTAGGTAAAATGATACTTGCATTTCTCAAATCTCTATGTGATCTATGAGCTATTTACCTTAATTCCCTTATCATACCAGAAATAGATGATTCTATCAAGACTCTATTACCTCTAAAGACCTAGATTCTTTATAGAATATGTGGATACTTTGTCTGTCTTAATGGAATTGTTTTGTTTTGTATTGTAGGATTTGATTATTTTTTGTATCTAGGTCTTTTTTGTTTTCTCAATCTTTTTCTTTAGCCATGTTGCGACTTGTTTGAGATGGGAGACAGGAGTTTGATCAATTATTGGAACCTCTCTAGCTCCAAATTTTATGATAGATTGATATTTTGGCATTGAAGAATAGACAATTGTAGACCAGTACATTGTGCCTTTCAAAGCTTGTTCTATTATCACTTTACTAGATGGTTGATAAGGCACAATGACAAATATCATTCCTTCAGCCCAGTTTAACGCCAAAGGCTGTCCTGTTCTAGCTGTTAGCTCTACTCTTTGCAAGAACGCCTTAATATCAAGCTCTAAGGTTTGAAATACAACAATTTTCTTTATGGGTTGAACAGTGATCTCAATCTTTTCGTTATCGTTCATTCCTAGCCTCCTATCGTACGAACAGATTATCTGTGCCAGTTATAAATATTTAAGAATCATTAACCGATGCGCGCGCGCTTAACACCATCAATGACCAGCATATCTTATCAACTATTCTTTTTGTATGGTGAGTATTTGTAGTTAAAACTTCTGTAGTCTTTAATCTTTCATTTGGTTCTTATTGTCTCCGCTATGACCTTTCCACATCCCTCACATTTTATCGGTTCATATACTCTAAAGGTCTTGAATACTGGAATTAAGTTAGTATGTCCACATTGACTTTTGATTTCAACAAATTGTGACTTGTTTACTCTTTTTCTGTCTCTAATTCTTCCTCTTCAACATATGTATCAATCCATTGCTTCGCAATCTTCGCTACCTTTTTCCTTAGATTTCGATCACCCTTTGGTAGAAATAGCACAAATTTATTTCCATATCGTAGTGGTATCATTCCTTCAGGAACCAAAACATAGTTACCCTCTTCTCCGATGTCTCGTAGCTTGCCTTTCGGTTTCTCTCTTTTCGGTTCTTTGCCTTTCGTCTTTGCTTTCCTTATCTGAGTTACCCCTAACTCCTTAGTTATTGATTCTGAAAGCCGTATTTTGGCTCTCTGAGCTAAAAGTACGAAAATTTTAGATGCTTCTTTGGCTGTAGTAGGTGCCATATCGTAATTTCTCCTGAAGCAATTGATCACATCATTGGATATGGCTTTTTCAAGATCAACAATTTTGGAAAATAAGACAGAATATGCATCCCGAATTATTTTTTCAAGATTCTTTGTGAACTCATCACCAATTACTCTTAAACTATTCATCTTATCTGTTGCATTGCCCTTTTCATCTATCAAACCAAGAAACTTCAGTCCGATTATGACTTTATACTCATTGCCAGTAGATGTAACTTCATTTGTTTGCAGAAATTTGGGGTCAACCTTGTCGATTTGTATTCTTTCCAGAAGATTAAGAAAGTTATCATACCATTTCCGAGAACCATAAGGAGGCTGACTAGTTTCGATGGTTGTTTCCTCAGAATCGTTCATATTTAATCATCTTCAGCTCAGCTGTTGTTAGAATAATAAGTTGCATGGCTATTTTAAAATTCCTGTTTCTTTTCTTTCCAATAAAGATAAAGACTTCGTATCATTGTAGGAACAATAAGTGATGATATAATAGCTCCTTGAGGAGTAAATATCCACGGTTTTCCTGTTTCCTTATCTGGATCATGATGAGCCATGTTTCTTAATGCACCAACGCCATGACAAAGATGTAACTGGTTTCTTAGAATTTCCTTTGTCCTTCTAATTGCATCTGCATATTCCATAACACCATTGCAATCTTCCACATTGGCACCTACATCCTCACCAACTTTGAATAGGAAGTGCTCAAATGTTTGACAGGCTTTATTTGCTGAAGCTTTTGGGTCATTCTCATAGTTTATCAGAGCGTCAGAAAGATCGTCTATTTCTATCCCCTTTTCCGTCAGATAGACAAATGCTTGTTGGGTCATTGTTTCTATAAGAAAAATTCTTGCCTGTAGATCAGCTCTGAGAGCTTTCATTAAACTCTCAACGTATTCTGAAGGCAATCCCTTTTCTGCTTCTGGAATGTGAAGTGCACCAGAAGAGTCTTTTTCAATTAGGTAGGTGCGTAGTCCCCAGTTTCTGAAAGATCTCTCAGCTATCTTCTCTGACGATTGCATTCTAAAAATTCCTGTCGCCATCTTAGCAGATTCTTTTGATGAATATCCTTTACTAATGAAATCTATGTAAAGAAGGAATGGAGGGTATCTCTGTAAAGCTTCTCTTAAGGGAAGGTAAAGTTGAGACCTATCTGATCTTTTTATTAAGTCTCTATATTTTTCAGAACTGACGTATACACTATCTTGAGAAATAATCAGACCTAATTGGAGACATTGAGACAGAGCATTAGACACATAAACTTTGCTCTTCATGAAGCTATTTAGAATATCCGTTTTGCTCAATGGATGCGGTGAAGAAGCAATTACCTTTGCTACATCCATCATGAACTCAGCTGAGACATCGAATACTGCAAATTGAGATGACATATTTGAGAATAAATGGATTGTGTTATAAAAGTTCTATTCCATATCGATCTCTTTGTGTATCTATGTAATCTTTTTAAATGTCTCATTTGTAGATTAACTGGGAATAATATGGAATGGGAAGAGTTTCTCAGAAAATTTGTGAGAACTTGGAGAGCAGAGTATCAGAGATTAGATGATCAAGTGAAGGAAGCTTACCTAATGGCATATACCAAATACTATAATTTCCTGAACCCGTGTCAAATAGAAGTCATAGATTTAGTAGAGCCTCACAACGTTGTCTGGGTGATTACAAGAAACACAGATCGAAAAGACATGGAATTCAATGTTAATTCTGGTATCAAGAACTTAGAATCTTTTCTAGATCTGAAAGAACGACAAGATCCGACATGGTTTATGAGATTCGAGAAAGTAATACCCAGATTCCGTCATGCAGGATCAGTCAAGAAACGTGGAGGGAGTGTATGGGGTTATGAAGAAAACGTAACATATGCGACATTCTTCTACAATCTGCTGGAAAAGGATCCTGTCGAGGTTGCTCGGGAACATGTGTCTTCACATGAAAGATATCTGGAAAGGAACCTGATCAGAAAAGACATGAAGCAAGCCACTGATCTGATAAAATCTAATGTTAACCAAATAACTGACCTGAAGCTTCGTTCACGATTAGCCAAAGCTACCAGAAAACTAGACGATTCCTTATCTGAAATTAGACGCATTGATGAGCATGAAAGGAAAATCCACTTGATGGAAAAGGAAATAGTGGGAGTGCGCAGACTTGTTGGGACTGAAACCTTTGGAGAATGGAAAGTCCTGCTTTCCGAAATAGATAAGATGAGTACTCGTATTGATGCGTTATCAGATATTAGAGATGCCTATGACAAGGTTCTTGCTCAGCAGAACGAGTTTATGAAACAGCAGTCAGAGGTCATGAAACAACAATCGAGTTTTATCAAATGGGTAAAATATGCAACAATTCTATTACCTATTGCAGTAATATCTGTTCCAGTAATAGAGATAATTAGTGTTGTGATTAGGCATTTTCTAGCTATTCCATAGCGTATGAATATTTCAATGAAGAAGGATGGTAAGACTAGAAATCCAGATGATGTTATTAGTGAACTAATAGAGTTTTGGAAAGAACATAAGTAGAAACTACGATTTAGCAAAAAAGATTGCTGAATAGAATAACTATGAGAAATTATACTTTTAAGATTTAGAAGTATTAATTGACCTAAACCAAAACAAGGAGGGCTTAGCTGGGTATTCCTAAGCAGAAAAACCTCAAATCAGGCTTCATTCTTGAAAAGCCATTATGAAAATCGCTTTAAGGCTCTTTAAATAGCCATAGAGCACTTATTTTTATACACAACAAAAGAGGAGATTAAGAAAGATGTCAAAGACTTACAGAAAAATGCAAGTCAAATGTGCCAAATGTGGAAAGCTAGGAACTCTAACCTTGAAGTCAAGCTACACAAGAGGAGTTAAGCGACAATACTACTACATTCAGCATACAGATCTTAAGACTTACAAGAAGAACTGGTGCTACTTGGGAAAATTCTCTCAGTTACCTTCAGAATATCAAGCTTTGATACACAACAAAGAAGAAGTTATACACAACACTCATACACAAAAATCTAAGAATTATACACAATCAAATAACCCTAAAAACAAAAGGAAATTCCAAAATACTCATAATTCTATACCCTCTTACTCTGGTTTCTTGGACTTATATGATCTACCCAAGTCTAGCCTGTATAATCTTCTTCGGCTTTTTCATTACGACCTGTTTTGGTTCAATGTCTACTGCTTGTTTGGGTTTACCTTGAACGGAACGTTCTTCACTTTTTATTAATTTTAGCAGAATGCGCATGTATTCAGCCCAAGCCGAAAAGAAGCCACGATCATACTCTGCTTGAAGGCTGTCTCGAGTGTGTTTCAGAAACTCACGTCGATATTTCTCTAATTCACCCTTATTCTTTAGGTTTATATTAGAAAGAAAGAGATATTGGTCGTTATTTGATTTTGAAGCAAAAAATATTCCGTAAAGTGCTTGGAGGTAGCCTCTATCTCTTTCTTTCCTCTGTGCCTTTAGTTTAATTCTTTCTAGTATTCGTTCTGCCTCTGCAAATTGCCTTTTTCCTACAAGTTGAAAGAATCTAGTTACAAAAGTAGATGAAAGAGGCATTTATCTTCGTCTCGGTCTATCCTCTTCTGTAACGTCTTCTATTCCGTTCTCGGTTATTTTGAAGACTCTCTCTCCCTCAGGTAAATAGGGACTTGAAACTAAACGTGCGATTCTCACGGGTCCACGAGCAGATTTTCTAAGAAACACCCGTGTGTGGCTGGTGTGTGCAACTATATGACCTCCAACCGGATGCACCGCCTGACCGAAGAAGACATCTGGTTTAGCCATCACCTGATTTGTCACAATTGCCACAGCGTTAAAGGCTCGAGCTAGGCGAATCAACTTGTGCATATGTTTGTTAAGTTTTTGTTGCCTTGTAGCCAGCATCTCTCTACCAAGATATTCGCTTCGAAAGTGAGAGACTAGAGAGTCTACAATAATTAGACGAATGTTATTTTCTTTAATAACTTCATCTGCATTATCGATGAGGAAGGCTTGATGATCTGAAGTGTATGCTTCTGCGAAAATGATGTTTTTAGCAACCTCTTCTGGGCTCATCTCCAGATGTTTTGCCATCTGGACAATACGTTCAGTTCTAAAAGTGTTTTCTGTGTCGAGGTATAAGACTCCACCATCCAGTCCTCCTCTTTCTGGAGGAAGTTGCACATTGACGCATAATTGATGGCACATCTGACTCTTTCCACTTCCATACTCCCCATAAAATTCGGTGATTGTCTGAGTTTCAAGTCCGCCTCCAATAAGTTCATCTAAAGCCTTACTTCCAGTGGTTAGGCGTAGAACGTTTTGACGCATTTTTAAGAGTTCATCTGCCCTAATGAAAGAGACAGCAAGGCATGACCTTGCTTCACGAATGACTTCCAACGCCTTTTTCTCACCGATACCAGCGAGTTCCAGTTCCCGAGCTGTGGCGGTGGCAACAGATTCAACTGTGTGAAACCCGAGTTCACCTAACTTTTGAGATGTTATGGGACCAATCCCGGGAAGATCTTCGATGTACTGGTACTTCTTTTTTTCAGTGGAGTTTTCTTCAGTCATTTATTATCTACCTAGCACTGAGTTGAGGATTGAAGGTAAGTTGAAGCCAGTTCTTATTTAAATTAGACGCAGAAGCAAATAAGATATTCTGTGAGAGTCTAGAGTGAAACTAATACACTTACTCTAAAATTACACAATACTGGAGAACTTCTACTTAGTTGAAGTCTAGGGATAACTTTCAATCTAGTATTTTTTGGAAACAGTTGCTTCTCTGAATAAGGCAT
>Ga0209636_10000233_pt1 | contig 49612 bp, 50 predicted proteins | sample DeeMarSWOR152_54_FD_187464 | JGI IMG/M metagenome (GOLD analysis project Ga0209636, IMG submission 187464) | Marine sediment microbial communities from White Oak River estuary, North Carolina - WOR-1-52-54 (SPAdes) (version 2) | ecosystem: Environmental > Aquatic > Marine > Intertidal zone >...
AAGCCTTCGTTTTCAAATCCTTGAACTCGGATTCGAATATTGAACGAACAATCTCCTCTGAGACTTCAGTTTCACGCAACGAAATAACAGGATGCACAAGCAAAGCTTTTTCTGTAGCATTTCTGACCTGGGCAACATCCACTTCTGCACGACTTGCCTCAGCAGGCAAAACCCCTTTCAATACAGGGATTATTATTGCACCGTTTTCATCGGCTCCCTTCACAAGTTGAACAGTTAACTCTGTGATTTTCGAAGGAGTTACACCAGTGAAGTCTTGTTCCAAGACAACAAATTTGCGTGGAGACTCCAACCTTATAAACTGTGGTGAAGCCGTTCCCTTCTCATCCACTTCAACGTAATAGAAGCCCTTTTCAATTTTAGCCTCATCATAGTTGACGTTTTCCGTGCTTCCACTGTAGAGCAGCAGCCCAGCTTTAAACTTCTCCTTGTAAGGTGTGTGCACATGCCCAGCAGCATAGTAGTTGAAGTCATCCGGTATCAGCTCTGGAGGAGCTTCGGCCTCCATGCCCGGCGGCTTAATGCTTGGGATGTCTAAAGCCATGTGAAAGACGAAAATGTTGAATAAGTCAGGGTCTGGTGTTGGTTTGTTTTGTTCCATGAAAACTGGAAGCAGCTCCTCAGTTTTGCGTCTAGTTCTGAAGTTAGGCACGCCGTAGACGTAACAGCAGCCTTTTTTCCGCCAGCAGGCACCCTTATGTCTAGGCAAGTAGTAAAGCAGATCAGCACTATCTAAAGGATTCAAAATGGTGCCAGTTACAATGTTAGGCGCTGAATCATGCGAACCGTCAACAGCTAAGACTGGAATTCCAGCCTCACGCAAGCGACCAAAGTTTCTGATAGCATTTTCTAACGTGATGTTTGATGGACGCGCATGATGAAATAAATCTCCGGCAATAATCATGAAATCAGGCTTCAACTCAACGGTTTTGTCAACCAATTCTTGAAAAGACCTATCAAAGTCTTCACGCCTAGCCTCTAGGCTGTATTGCGAGTAACCCAGATGCAAATCCGCAGCATGAACAAAACTGAAAGACTTCAAACTTTTCTCTCCCCGTTAATCAAACTGCTAACTCTTAGATTTAGCTTAAGCATCGCTGCTTTAAGTATTTAGCACTTCCATGCGTACACGAAGTTTTCTGTCAAACCAGAGAGAAACATATAAACAGCAAAATAGAAACATTCTACTATTCAAAGGCGCTCCAACATGAAATGCCAAAAATGCGGGAAGGAGGATTTCCTACCCTTTATATGTCCATATTGCAGAGGCTATTTCTGTTCGGAGCATCGCTTACCAGAAAACCACGATTGCCCAAGAATAGAACTGGCGAGAGCGCCAAAGAAAGAAACAAAACCGATAGTTGTTCAAAAACAAAAACCGTACGAATACACGATAACCTACTCACCGAGACCTCCATCCAAAATATTCTGGTTCAGCCGAAGAGAAGTCAAACACCTAACACTTGGAGCACTTCTCGTCATGGGGGTGGGCCTATCCTTCATCCCACAGATTCTAGATCTATCGGTGCTGACGAGACCAGAAATCTTACTTAGCCTCGCAATAATCTTGACATTTTCATTTCTCCTCCACGAAATCGCGCACAAACTATCAGCACAACGCTACGGACTGTGGGCTGAGTTCCGATTAACCCTCATCGGAGCGCTCCTAACCCTCCTTTCAATGCTCCCATTCCCATTCTTCAAAATAATATCCCCAGGAGCCGTAATGATTGCAGGAGCAATAACGAAGAAAAAAGCTGGAAAGACCGCTCTCGCCGGACCCCTAACGAACATCACGCTTTCAACAATATTCACTGCAACGGCTATAGGCGCGTCAAGTACGATCTATATGATCGCGGTTTCCGGTGCATGGATCAACGCCATCATAGCTCTGTTCAATCTCATCCCATTCGGCATAATGGACGGATTGAAGGTTTTCCGATGGAACAAGGCAGTATGGGCGTTAGCCTTCACAGCAAGCCTAGTTCTCACAATAGTCTGTTACATTTATATCCTGTAGATGCAAAACACAACAGAATTTACACAATCAGCTGTTCTCAAAGAAGTTCTATAGTAACATGCACTTCTTCTGGAACGCGAATACGCATGATACGGCGCATAACACGCTCTTCAGAATCAATCTCTATGACACGCTTATGAATACGCATCTCCCACCTATCCCATGTTGCGGTTCCCTCACCACAAGGCGACTTCAGAACAGGAACCCTCAGTCTTTTAGTGGGCAATGGAACCGGACCAGTCATTCTAACTCCCGTTTTCTGGGCGATGGCCTTCAGTTCTTCGCACACTTCTTCCAGTTTCTGATAATCTGTGCTTGTCAACCGTATTCGTGCCTTTCTAACCATCAGTGATTACTCCAACAATATTAGCCTCTTAGCTGACTTGAGTATTTACCTTAGACACTTAAGCATAAATAAAAACCTATCGAAACAAGAGCTATAACAAGCATTACATGTATTGGCAAGGATGAGATTGGAAAAGATAAAGCTGAAAGTGAAGGGAATACTTCTAGACTTAGACGGCACAATAGTTGACTCAAGAAAAGCATATTTGGAAGCGGCAAAGGCAGCCTTCGCAGCAATAGGACGAAAAACAGTTGACACAAAAATAGCCATGGAAGTTCCAAGAAGACTTGAACAAAACCTTTCAATAAGCAACATAATAAAAGGAAGAGACTCACAGAAATTTCTAGATGTATACCTTAAGGCATACTATCAGGTAACGTCGCTAAAAGCAAAACCGATGCCTAACGTTTCAGAAACATTGAAAAAACTTTCGCAAGAGACGAAGTTAGCATTGATTACAATGCGTCATGTTCCAAAAGAAAAAGTAATCAAAGAACTGCAGAAATTTGGCTTAGCTGAGTATTTCCAGCTTGTGATAACAGCATTAGATACGCAGTATCCGAAGCCCTCGCCAGAAGCCCTGATAAAATGTGCCAAGCGGCTAGGCATTCAAGTGAGCCAATGTGCAGTTGTGGGAGATTCCGTCGCAGATACAAGGGCTGGAAAAACCGCTGGAATGAAAACAATTGCAGTTCTGTCTGGAATCTTCACGAAAGAGGAGCTGGAAAAGGAGAAACCGGATTTAATTCTAAAAAGCATCAACGAACTCCCAGATTTTCTTGAATATGCTGGAAATTAGGCTTTAGAATATTTCTGAACGAGTAATATAGCTGAAAATTATTTAAAAATGTTATAGAAGCTACCATAAATAAAGTTTAATTAAAACCTCAGCGTTTAGTTTCAGATGGAGAAGGCTCCGAAGCTGGAATAAAACGATGAACTTCATAGAAATACTGTTGTCAGAAAAACTGAAAAACAAAAATCCAATGCTGGAAGTTTTCGGTTCAGACCACAAAGTGCTCCAGATCGTGTGCCAAGACTTAACAAACTACCTTAAGGTCCACTGGAACCTTGTAGGAAAAGAGGCAAATGAGTGCGAAATTGTAGACAAGCTGGAAAAATTCTATAATGAAAACCCAAAGGAACTTGAAGAATTCATAGATTTATGGACTGGGATATGGCTAAATAAATGGAAGCAAAGGGTGAAACTGTTAATAGGCAATCAGGAATCTCAAAGATGGAACAAAGTCACAAGAACCCTTAAAAACGCGGAGCCTTTATGGAGAAGACTTAAAAACCGCCGGGAAATGCAAGAAGTAGTGGTTTCCACACTCATAAAGAATGGAGAAATCTGCGGTACATCAATTCTAGCGGACAACCTCTTAAAAATGGAGTTAGGCAAAAACAAGAAAAACTCCGTCAAAGAGGAAGAGCGAGTTTTAAACGTTACGAATAATACGTTAAGGAAGGCTAGGGACCTGACTCGAAGCAGGGGACCCCTAATTTATGTCAAAATTGACAAGGGCTATTATCAATTGTCACAATAAAGCAGCAAACATCTAGCGAATTCTTTCTCTACGGAGATTTTTGGTTCCCCACGTATATCTCTTCATAGCGGTCGTTTTCCCATAGCCACATGCAGAACATCGCTTCTTTGAAACGTTATATGCTCTTCTCCCACATCTTCTACAACGTATATGAAGAGTCTTTCCGGCACGTTTGCCAAAGGATGGTGTCCCCTTCCCCAACATCATCACCTCGGCGGAGGTGAAATGAGAACAACGTTGTCTCCACGAACTATTATCAATCCCAGCTTCTTCACTTTCTCAATGTTTGTTGTATCTTCAGTTTCTTCTAGAACCAAGTTCAGATGCTGGTCAAATCCTTTTAATCTTCCGCGCAGACTTTTTCCACCTTTCAATCTCACGAGCACTGTTTTTCCAAGGTTCTGCTCAAGGATTTCAGTTGTCATCTCGCTCATCTTTTAACCCTCGGACTACACGTTTATGTTTTTTATACTTAAACCTTAACTTCTGCATTTAAACCTTAACCTTTTAACAGTTAAATCTTTTGGGACGTCTGAATACGAGTGCAGTTTATTTCGTCTAATTTTTGAAAGCCGCGCGCGCCTATCGCGCGCGGGGTATGGGTCATTGACCGTCAGTAACTTTGAAATACACCACTATTTTCACATGAGGAGAGAGGAACGATCTTTGCATAATGAAGACAAGATTAAGAAAGAATGGAATTGTGCGGCGGAATCTTGGGTGGACTTTGTTAGAACAGGTAAGGATTACTATAGAGATGGACTTAATAATCCTGCAACCTTTAAGCTGATTGGGGATTTGAAGAGCCTAGTTGTGCTTGACCTAGCCTGTGGAGAAGGTTACAATACAAGAATCCTAGCAAAGAAAGGCGCCAAGGTAACAGGAGTAGACTTTTCAGAGAAACTGATAAGATTCGCAAAACAGAGAGAAGATATGGACAAACTGGGCATTTGCTACGAGCTTATAGACGCGGCAAAACTTGTTAAGTTTCCAAGTAGCTACTTCGATCTAGTAACTTGTTTTATGTCTCTTCAAGATATCAGGGACTTCAAGAAAGCAGTATCTGAAGTGGCAAGGGTTCTCAAGGAGGGTGGTCGATTTATCTTCTCTATACCTCATCCATGTTTTGAAAAGATACGGTTGAACAAACATGAGGGAAAGATAAGTGCTACAGAAAGATACTTTGGAGCCATGGAGTACACCATTAACTGGAACATGAAAAGACTGACAAAGCACTTCAAAACAACATCCTTCCATAGAACACTAACAGACTATTTTAACGCTCTCTACAGGAGCAAACTATTAGTGAGAAGATTTGTTGAGCCAAGACCAAAACAAACCGAACTGAAGAGGTATCCTGGACTTCAAGACGTTCAGACGATACCACAATCAGTAATTATTGAATCTGTAAAAGTGGATATAACATTCATAACGCCTAAATCCGGTTTTTAATGTTACACACGCTTAGAAAAAGAAGGGATAATTCGGTGATGTCTCCACTAGTCGGTGAAGTTTCAGATCCTTTTCTTTTCTATGCCGATATTTATTAATCTAGTACAGGTGCATTTTAGAGACAGTTTGACGACAAGCGGAGGAAAACGTTCGATGGAGATAGTGTCTCTTAATCCAGCCTTTGAACCCATTTCTGGAAGCATGTAAACCAAGACATTCCTCACTACTTTTTCTTTGCTTTTGACTGGAAAAACAACAAGGATGAGACGGACACTCTTTTGGCCATTACTGGAAGACGAATTGATGGAATGATGCTAGTCTACAAAAAAAGCCACAAGACTGCTTCTGGAACATTCAGATCTGGAAGAAGTCGAACTGCAAGCCCCAAAGGAGCATAAGCAGTACATTCTGGAGAAGTATGAACCGACATGGAGTCATGAATTGATGCTTATGGTGCTAAGAACGAAGCAGACTTGGGAAGACTTAGAAGCATATCCTGATTTGCCTCGAAATTGGTGGACTCGACAAGGAGCTTACAAATGGTTTTTGAGAAGCATGTATGTTACTATGTTTGCAATCGGTCTGTTGTTGCTATATGAGCTTGGGGCATTCTTAACCTCGTTCATAGCAAACTAACGAAAAATTCCACCAACCGATAAGTTTACAGAACCCTTAAACTTATACCATTTAAATCTATCTAGAGGGAATTGCCATGCCGAGAAAATATCGGAGATACTTTCTGAAAGCAAAAGAAGTAAAATCAATGTTAGGCGAAGTTTCGGAGAGGCTCAGGGTTGATTTTAAGCAGATCTTCAAGAGCAAAGTCGATATGGAACTGGTTGAAACAGATTTCGCTGAAATATTTCTTATAAATGGTAGGCCACTGCTCGTTAGAATCAACGGAAAAAGTCTTCCAACATTGGCTTTCAACGAGATTTTTGCTTTGACACCCAAAGTTGTTGTTGACATGGGTGCTGTCCCACATGTGTGCAATGGTGCAGACGTTATGGCTCCTGGGATTGTTCGGTTTGAAGGGGAATTTAGAAAAGACGATTTCGTTTTTGTTGTGGACGAGAAACATGGCAAAACAATTGCGATAGGCGAAGCCGCTTATGATGTGGATTCTGCAAAGAAAGTTGCGGAAGGTGTTGTCGTCAAAAATGTCCATTTTGTCGGTGACAAACTGTGGAATTTCATAAAGAAACTCGCAGCTAAGACTCAATGAGGACTCAATCTATATTCCTAACGTAAGTGGCGATTTCTCCCGTACATTAAGCGCGCGCGATGCACTCTTAGAGGCGTGCGCGGAGCAATGGAATATCCATTACAGATAGCGTAATAGATTTGAGTTGGTATGCAGTTAGAGATTAAGAAAAAGAAGGAAATAGCCATGAGTAAAAAACACGCTTCTATGCTCATTCCCTTAGACACTCCTGAATTAGGTGACAAAGCTGTCAAGGAACATGCCCTAGAAATTTTGAGAAGCCTGCAACGTTTCTTCAAAACCAATTTGTCACATCCCCAAAACTGTCCTAGTTGTGGCGTAATCGTTCCAGAATTGTCTTTTAGATACAAAGGAAAGAGCTACTTTTTCACCTGTTACATGATTACGGAAAACAGCAAAGTCAAAGCTCAAACAGACTACCAAAAATTCACCAAATATTGTAAGGCAATGAAGAGAAACAGGGAATAGTATATGAGTGAAAGTGAGGTTAAGAGGTGTCCTAAATGCAGGGGCGAAATGGAGATAGGATATTTGCCTGCGGCTTGGAGTTGGAGTGTTGGAAAAAGGCTTTGGAGCGTAAGGTGTCTAGAGGAATTTTGGGTGTGGATGCAAAGACTGTGGTTATGTGGAATTTTACCTTGAAAAGAAGGAGTAAGCCATGAGAGAGATTGATTTGAAGGTGCTTTCTGAGTTGATTAGGAATTCTAGGCTGAGTGATAGGGAATTGGCGAAGAAAATTGGGAGTTCTCAACCTACTGTTACCAGAACGAGAAAAAGATTGGAGAAGGAGGGATACATCAAAGAATATACTACGATTCCTGATTTCAGTAAACTCGGATACGAGTTGCTAGCTTTGACTTTTGTCAAACTCAGAAAAGCGCTAAACCCGGAAGAGATTGCTAAAGCGAGGAAGATCGCTGAAAAAAGTTTGAAGAGGAGTCCTTTCGCAACCGTCATGCTTGAGAGAGGGCAGGGGTTGGGATATGATGGAGTCATTATTTCATATCACAAAAACTATACATCCTACATAGAGCTTAGAAAAATCCTTAGACAGCACACGTTCTTGGATTTATCTAACATCGAAACCTTCATGATAAGCCTGAACGACAAAATCCACTACAGGCCCCTAACTTTCTATGCTCTAGCTGAACACCTATTGAATGTGCAACAAAACGAAAAGAAGAAATAGAGTTTCGGGTCTATAACATTTTTCTAACTGAATCATTTCTTGGAAGCATCTCTAGGCCGTGCTTCCAAACGGACTCGACAAGTCTATAGCAAGAACAGCTAAAGAGTCGACTAAAATTCAAACATTGCTAGAAGTAGGTTTCGAGTATATATGTGAGAAATAGGGTTCAATGTTCTTCACAAAGAGAGAATAAATGGTGAATGAAAGAAATGAACGCTGTATCTAAATTCTAAATTCATAAAACACTTTAATAGTCAATCTGTATTCCAAATTCACAAGTGCGATTTAAAGAAACGCTTAAACTCTGTAACGATAAATAGAGTATCAGAGAGGAGAAGTTTGCCAGGTCTAAAAGGTATATTCCGTAAATCCAAAAAGTCTGAAAAGAAGGAAACGGTTAAGGCTAAGGTCATTCCTGGCAAAACTTATTTGAAGGCTATGCCCCTCCGTCATTTGTCGGATTTGGAGATTGTAAAAAGCGAGGTAAACTCAGGGAACATACTAATCCTTAGGATAACTTCTCTTGCCAACAAGAGCATTGAAGATGTGAAACGTGCAGTGAACGAGTTATGCGACTTCGTTGAATCAATCGGTGGGGATATTGCTCGTCTAGGCGAGGAACGAGTTGTCATTTGCCCCCCAGATGTGAGGATTTGGCGGGAAAAAACACCAGTGTCAAACAAGCCTATACCTACAGCAGCCTGATAGTTTCCATTGTCGCTGGTACAAACGTCTGTATTCCGCATCTTGTCTGAAGAAAATTCGCTATGCTTAGGCATTTTGTTCTCTCACCGTGACACACTATAGCTCTTTCAGGCCTTGGTTTAAGACGGGTTATGTAATTGATTATTTGCCGCCTATCTGAGTGTCCGGAGAAACCTTCAATTGATTCTATTTGTAATCTGAGTTTTACAGCTCCCATCTTACCCTCGCTATTTATCATTGTAACATCGGTTAAGCCCTTTTGAACTCTCCTCCCTAGAGTTCCTTCAATCTGGTAACTCACAAAGACTATAGTGTTTCGCTCGTCTTCTGCTAGGCTCTTGAAATATTCTATCACAGGTCCCCCTTCAAGCATCCCGGAAGTAGCCATAATGATACATGGTTCACCGCCAATTATTTCCTGTCTAACGTTGGGGTGTTCTACAATTGTGAAGTAGTCTGATTGAAAGGGGTTCACTCCATCGTGAAGTATGCTCTTGCGGACTTCTCTTCCCAAATATTCTGGATAAGCCGTGTGAATTGCTGTTGCCTCTGAAATCATGCCTTCAATAAACACTGGTGCCTCCTTTATTAGCCCACGCCGCATGTAGCCACCAATGACAAGCATTATCTCTTGAGCTCTGCCCACAGCAGGCACCGGAATCAGGATCTTGCCTTTCCGCTCTAAGGTTTCATTCACAATGGCTGCCAGACTCTCCTCAGCCTCAACCCTTGAAGGCATTCTATCATCTCGACCGCCATACGTGCTTTCGGTTATCACTGTCTCAACTCTTGGAAACTCTGTCATCGCTGCTTCCAGCAGCATGGTCCTTGCATATTTGTAATCACCTGTGTAAACGATGTTGTGCAGGCCTTCACCTATGTGCAGGTGAGTTATCGACGAGCCTAAGATGTGGCCTGCATTGTGCAGGGTTAAACGTATGTCAGGGGCAATATCTGTCACAACGCCATATCGCAGGGGAATTGTGTGTAGAACACATTGCCGGACATCTTTTTGATCATAGAAAGGAGTTATGCCTTGCTTGCTTGCCACATCTAAATAATCAAGCTGAAGCAGCGTCATCAGATTCGAGGTTGGAGCAGAGCAATAGACGGGACCGTCATACCCATACTTGTACAGGAAAGGCACTAAGCCGCAATGGTCAAGGTGGGCATGACTTATAACAACAGCATCCAAAGAGTCGATTTCAAATACTGGAGTATCTAGCCTCGGAAAGGCTTCAAAAGGTCTCGAAGAACCAGGATTGATACCGCAGTCTAGCAATACATTGCTCTCTCTTGTTTGAACAAGAAAGGCTGACCTACCGACCTCTTGCACTCCTCCTAGAGCGGTAATTCGAATGTCTCCAACCTCGTAAGTTTTAGGTCTGAAAATTCTCTCACCAACTGTGCGAAGTATTCGCTCTCTTTCCTTGGTTTCCGAATGAAGGTAATGGCGCATGCGCACTATGATCTTAGAACGCAGCGGAGGGCTTCTCAAAACTTGTGGACGCCATTTAGTCTCACTTATGATTTCTTGCAGAATAACCCCGTTTTTTCCAATGACAAGTCCTGGTTTTTTGGCCTCGATTATTATTTCGCCGAGACTTGGATCGAAGTTTACGTCTGTCACTTCTGCTTCAGGTGCAACTATTTCGCGAGTTATCCTTTCAGCATCCTTTTCTGGCAATCTTACAGAGGGGTCAGAACGCACAACTATCCTCTTTCTTATTATGTTCACTATGTCCGCAATCACGCTGCTTTGTCCAACCAAAATTTCCGGTTTCTTGGCGTACACTGCAAGCGATGGACCTTCATACTCTATTCTGGTAACTTCGGCTTTTTTTGGAACTTGTTCTAGGATATACTGGCTTATCTCTATTTTGTCTTTTTCAGGGCTCGGCACCACGATTTTGACTTCCTCAGTTTGCCAGAAGTTGCTTCTTCTCCTCCTTGGTTAATTCTCGATAGCCCGACTCATTTATTATCGTCACATTGTAACTGTCTCCGCTTGCAGCATCACGTTTCATAGCAGAGTCAACAGCCTTGACGATCACCGGCAGAAGCTCCTTAACAGACATTTCTTCCTTGTATCTGTCCTCTAGGACACCATAAGCTATTGGTGACCCAGAACCAGTGGCAACGCATTTTTCCTCTGACAAGCTGCCTAACGGGTCTAATGAAAATACATGCGACCCAGTATCATCTACACCGCCTATCAAAACTTGAGTAAGCAGCGGCGCATATCTTGCTGAAAACAGAAGATTAGCGATGAATCTTGCTGCGGAACTCACAGGCATCGGTCTGCCCTTTTCCAGCTTGTAAAGGTGCGCGTTTGCTGTCAATACATCAACGGTTCTTTGGGCATCGGCAACAGTTCCAGAAATGGTCATGGCCAAGTGATCATCTATTTTGTATATTTTTTTTCCATGTTTATGGGCCACATAGAAACCCATGGTTACACGAGTGTCTGAAGCAAGTATCACCCCGTCGTTACACACAAGACCGATTGTTGTTGTCCCCTTCAACACTAACCGATTGACTGCATCGTTACTTGACATTTCGTTTTTCTCCCAAAATCTTGCATGCTAAGCCGAATAAATTCGCAAGCAAATAACATCATCTAATCCCAACCTGAAGTTTATTAATATTACGGTTTCAAAAATAACAAAACATAAAGAAATATTAACATGAGAACCGTGGGATTTAAAAGTTTCAAAGATAGATGGTTTGAAATTAAGGATCGATACGGGTCTTAAACAGTGATTAATTTGTCTTTAGAACATCATAGAATGCAGCTTCCTAGGGAGGTAATTATTGGAAATGGAACAATAGAACGTGTCGCCGAAGTTTCTCGCAGGTTAGGGTTCACAAAATCCGCGCTCATAGTTACAGGTTCAAAAACCTACGATATCGCCGGAAAAGCTGTTAAGGAGCTTCTTGAAGAGGATGGAATGGAGGTTAACAGGTTCCTTGTTGAATCAGCAACAGTTGAAGATGTTGACGCTGTTGAAGAACAAATAAAAGTTTCAAGACCTCAGGTTGTTTTTGGAGTCGGTGGCGGGACAAAAATAGATGTGGCCAAGTTAAGTTCAGCACGTAAAAAAGCTCCATTTATAAGTGTTCCAACAACGGCCTCCCACGATGGAATTGCAAGTTCGCTGTCTTCTGTTAAGGGTTTTGAGAAGCCATATTCTGTTATGGCTCAGGCACCAATAGCCATAATAGTAGACACAAACATAATAATGCATGCACCTTGGCGCTCTGTCATAAGTGGTTGCGGAGACATAATTGCAAAATTCACAGCTGTAAAAGATTGGAAACTAGCCCATGAAGAGAAAAACGAGTATTATGGGGAATATGCTGCAAGCTTAGCCTTGATGAGCGCCAAACTTGTGACACAAAATGCTAAGCTGATTAAGCCTGGAAACGAAGAAGGTTTGCGGGTGCTCTTGGAAGCTTTAATAAGCTGCGGAGTATCAATGAGCATTGCTGGAAGCAGCCGCCCCTGCAGCGGCTCAGAACATCTCTTTAGTCATGCACTTGACATTGTCAAGTCTAATCATGCTATGCATGGTGAACAATGCGGTGTAGGAACGATAATGATGACCTGTTTGCATAAGGAAAACTGGAAGCAAGTAAGAAAAACGCTAAAGATGGTGGGTGCACCCACAAACGCTGATGAGCTGCATGTAGAAAAGGAAGATGTGATAGAAGCTCTGGAGATGGCCCCAACTATAAGACCTGAACGATACACAATCCTTAACAAGCTGAGTCTGAAACGTCAAGATTACGGAAGACTTGCAAAAATAACATACGTAGTCAGATGACTAACTGCCAAAAAAAGATTTTATCAAAAACAGCCCATTTTTGCCTTTCTCTATCTTAGCTTAATCATTTCTCTCAGTTTATTCAAGTAGATTTGTGCGCGAATTAGAATTCAATTTCTCTCTCATTTTTCAGTGTGACAAAGCATCCACCCAAGACGTGGTTGTGGTAGTCAATGATTTGTTGTGCTGTGAAACACGAAGAATCCCAAGTACTATGTGCATCCTTCACTAGGATAACGTCATAGTTAAGGCTGAATGCGCGACGGCAGGTTGTATCTATGCAATACTCCGTTTGTAAGCCCGCAATAACCAGTTTCTTGATTCTCTTAGATTTCAACTCATGGTGTAAGCCAGTTTCATGAAGGCATTCCGAAGTCTGTTTTTGAACAACAACATCCCCCACAGCCGGTGTGATAGACGGATGGAATTCCCATACCGAAGTGCCATATTCGTCAGGATCACCACTACCGCCATAATTCTGGACATAAACGATTGGTATTTGTGCAGAGCGCGCCCTAGCGATTAGGCTCTTGACTTTTGCGAGGAGTTCATTCTTTTTATGTACAGGGTCAGGTTCTGAGAAATTTCCTGCTTGCATGTCAATAATTAATAATGCAACGTTTCTCATGTTCTTTCACTTTTCGGTGAATCCTTCGCGAGGTCTATGTTGACTATAGGCAATGAGATCATAAACCTTAACATTAAAGAAAGGTATATCAAGTCAAATCTATCTCAAGCGGAGTTTCATAAACGGTTATGTTCCTGTTTTGGATTCTGCTTTGAAGATTTCAATAAATTTGACGGTTGTTATTTTCGGGAAAAATCTTTGAATGTCCATGGCTATGCCTCTCTTTGCCACTTGAATCCCTTCTAGGTAGAAGGCTTCTTCAGGCATTTTCACATTGACTGTTTTCGCTTTGACGGTGAATTTGAATTTGGATTCTTCTACGACGGGTGTTCTACGATGAATTATAGCCGCTATCTTTTGTTTTACTGTTCTAAGCTTTTTCTGAACAGTTACGTCGTAGATCAAGGTCTTTCCAGCCAGTGGGGGATTGAAGTCTAATAGAACACGTCCGGCACCGAGCGTTCGCACAGTAGCCATTTTCCCGTTGTATTCAACGCGCATTCCGATGCTTGGAGTTATTCCTTTAGCCGTTAAATGCCTTAATGAGACGCGTTTAACCTTTTCAGGGTCTCTTTTTCCAAAGGCTTTTTCTGGCGGTATCGCCACGGATGCGGTTTTGCCAACTTCCATTGTTGTCAGACTTTCATCCAACGCCTTGAGAACCCATCCTTCTCCAATAACCACAAGCTTTGGTTCGTAGATTTCACCTTCCTTGTACAAGCGTTCTTTTTTAGCGGTTTCTTCCATTGTCGTGTCGAAAACTTCACCTGTTTCTTTAACTCTGGCAACGTAGTCTATTATTGTGAAGTTGCCTTTCTTCAAAGCCATCACGCATCATCTTTTGAGGATAGTGCCAAAGTAAGTTTTGAGCTTAATAAAAACTTTCTCTTTGAGGATTCTGTTAAGTCTTTTGACTTGAGGATGCCGCTGTCCTTAGCCCGCACATTCACCAAATGCTTGCCCATTTGTAATTGAAGATGTATGCGTCTACTCTGGCTTCTTCGTTAACGTTCAGAAAATATAGAGCGCGTATTTTTCTATCAAAAGCATATGTGGTCTACGCTTTGATAATCAGCTTCAAAAGCGAAGTCATTCCAGAATCGCATTCTTTGCGAGTCATTAACATGAAAATCTGAGATAGAATGTTTCTCGATGGTGAAATGCTTTTCAAGCTTTCCAAGGTAAAATTGGAGTTTGTGCTAGCCCGTTGTTCAGAATACCGATACAACAGTCCCATAGTTATTATGATAATGCAGATGAGAGAAAACGAAAGGATGAAAAGCCTACGCTTGTTCAAGGGGTTGTTCCAAGCATAATGAATATCCTCGTCCCACTGAAGAGTTACGGTCAAAAGACTCAACGGTATCGCCTATTTGAAAACTATTTAAGTCTTCAATGTAATAGTCTTCAACCTAATACATTGGAGCGTTTAAACAAACCGGAACAAAGATTTTGACTGTGGAAAAGGGGTTGGGAACATGGATAGAGAAGGCGTCTGCGTAGGAATTCACAACTTTTTTGTAAGCCTAGTACTAGTCCCAATATTCATATTCAAATTCATCATAACTTGGTTGACTACAAACTCAATCGTCAACAAAGCAAGCGAGAAATTCAACGAAAAAATGCTGAAAATGGGCTTAGCTGAAGACAAAACCAAAACACTCACGAGAGAATATACATGTATCAAAGATTACATATTTGAAGGATTTCTCAAAAGGAAAGACAAAATCCAAAAATCAAATCCTAGAAGAACCGGCGGCGTTCAGAACATTCTTATAAAAATGTTGCCTGGAGGACAGGTCTTTCTGCGAATAAAAAATGGTGACGCAAAGGATGTCAAAAGTGCAATAACACTGGATGCAACTAAGACGATTATCCTGCTGGTTGCAGTTGCTCGTGCTTTAAAAAGAGACATTTACTGGGTTGCAGTCTGTGTCACATCCTACTTTTTATATTCCTTGTTATTTGGATTCGCTTCTGAGCTGATAACTAAACATCAAGATACTTCGAAGGGTCTTTTAGGAAGTATAATTGGCACTATAGGCGATGCCCTCTCAGACACAAAGGTTATCGCCATCGTCAGCTTAGCCTTATCTTCTCATGCAATACTTGCTGCTCCTTTTGTGCCACTGTACCATGTGATTCCAGGTTTGGACTTTGTTGAACATTATATTAGTGGTTTCGGGATAGGGTTATTTGCAGTTAAAGCCTACAGAATATTCGTAGGTTACATATCATACAGTAAGGCTTTAACGATATTCGGCTCAGCAAAACTGAGTCATCAAATCTCACTCTTCGAGATGAGTGCAGAGCTTCCCTTCCTATGCTACTCAAGCATCTTCGTTGGATTGGTTTGGGAAGGATTGGAAGAAATTGCTGAAAAATTCACTCCGCGAGTAGTAAACGTCTTGCTATGGAATGGAGTGGCAGACATACTTGTAGGTCTCTTAGGAGCTTTAACAGCTTACATGTTTGTACTTCATTCCTTCATCATCAAAAAACAGGAAGGCTTTTCAAACCTAAACCAGAAAAACTCGAAAGTCACCCTGAAAGATGTTAGGAGAGCTTCAGATAGAGTGTTAACTCACATGAAAGGTGCGATATGCAGCGTATACTCTGAAATCACAGCCGAAAAAATTTCTAAGGCTGTTGGAACTCACCAATTAAACCACCAAAAAGAAGCTAATCTGAAAAAAGAACTGTTTTTGAAATGAGTTAAGACGAATTAAGAAAGAATTACGAATAAGAGTTACGAATCGAAATTAAGAGTGAGTTGATTGATTGGAGAAAAACGTCTGAAGACTATGAGCTTTGATATAATTCGGGCGCGTGAAGTGATATTGTGTGGTCTATTCTCTGGGTTCAGCTTCATTAAGGCTTACTTCGCCACACCCTAATTGTTTCATACCACAAAATTGTCGTGCTTAATAGCCCAAAAATTAATGCGAAGATACTGTAAAAGTTGACTTCTCTTAACTGAGAAAGGTAGAATGCAAGGAGAGTTGTGAACATTGTTGCGTATAATACATGTCTAGGAATGATGAAACCTTTGAATTTCATAAATTGCTTAAGAACGCCTACATCGACAACTTTTATTAAATGATATTCGCCGGAAACTTTTTCGACTAAACCTAACTCAACCAATTTGTCCAGATGGTAAACAGCCAAGGCAGGACTTGAAAAGCCAAGCTTTCTTTGAATCTGCCTGGGACCAGCGAAATTTTCTGAAGACTTCAAAAAATACCAATAGACACGTAGAGTATTTCCCTTTAACTCGCTTGCGATATGTTCCTCATCCATACTCGGAACTCCCGAATCATAATCCTCTGATTATCCACCTTACTGTTGATACTTCGCATTGAAAAACTGTATGAATAAGGAATCTTGATTGAACTTAAGGCTTCAAACCTTATCACTAGACAAATTGGATTAGGGCGAATCCAATCATTCCTAGTATTACGGCTATTACAGCGAATATAATAATCGCTATAATAGAGATGGCGAGGGCTTTGAGCCATCCGCAGTCAAAGAAGTGTTTTACTAATGCAAGCCAAAGTATCAGTTGGATGATGGAAGCGATAAAGCCTATAAACAAAGCTCCAAAGAGTGCGCCAATCACTGTTCCAAGGACGACTATCCAGACGGCGTCGGTGAACTTTGCTTTCTCTTTTCCGACAAGTGCTCTTCCCGCCAGCCAAAGAACTGGAGAAAGTATAATTGTGTTTACGATAATGTTTATGACAAGTGCGTCCAAATTAACTGCCAAATCAATCCTTCCTTTTTCAATTCATGTTCCTGCGCTCAAGTAATTTGCCTTTATTCTTCACCTAGACTGCTTTTAAATTTATCGTGCCCGTTATCAAAACCCCAGACTTACAATGTAAAAACCTTTCTATCCTTTGCATACCATTGGAGGCCAACGCAACATTAGCAACAAACGGAATAGTATATTGTATTTTGCTCTAAATTAGTTGGGCACGCGCTAAGACACGTGCGCGCGCTTACTTTAGTATATCTGAAAATTTCCAGAATCACTTGAAACAACTGATTAACCTTCTTGAGAATCTGGCTTGATAGGAACGGTTTCAGGCGTCGTGATTGGTGCGCGCGGTTGGCATATTTGGATCCAAATATCGAGGTTATGTTGAAAGGGGGGTAGGGGTAGTTTCTTCATGTGAAATCAAGAGGGCGCAAAGAATTTGAGGGTAAGACTCAAGCTGTGAGATGTTTTTTGATTGCTGAATTTTAGGAGCTTGGCAAGATAGCTACGCACGCGACGAGTTTGAAGTTCAAATAGGATAATGAAACATGTGTGCTGTTCGTGAGTTAGACAGCGTCCCTCACTATCATATCTGAAATATTGATTCTTAATTCATAAATAGTTTAAGTTGGCTGCTGTAGAGGTCAACAACACTCACACATGTATTAAACGTGATTGGATTATGCATGAATCACACATGACGCGGTTCTTCGCAGTACTGATCTTCTTCTCCATTGTTGTCAGCTATTTCACGCCAGGACGCTCATTTCCACCCTTGGTCTTAGGGCAACAAACCGGCAAAACATGGACCTTCATGGTCTATCTCGACGGAGATAATAACCTGGAAAAACTTGCCGTGGATATCTTTCTTATGTTAGCCAGTGTTGGCTCTTCATCTGAGGTGAATATAATCGCTCAAATGGATAGGGCCGACGGCTATGACTTCCGATACGGGGATTGGACTGATTGTAAAAGGTTCTATGTTACTCAAGGCTTAACTCCGGTGTCTGCAAACGCAACTGAGAACCTAGGTGAAGTGAATATGGGAGACGCAGACACATTGAAGAACTTTGTAAATTGGGGAGTATGCGAACATCCTGCAGATAATTTTTGCCTAGTTCTTTTTGATCATGGAAGTGGCTGCGTCAAGTTTTCAGAGTCGAGCGAGAGTTGTATCCCCTTAGGGGTCTGTTTCGATGAGACAAGTGAAGATGTCTTAACAATTTCAGAACTCAGCCAAGCTTTTGTCTGCATTAGTGAGAAAATTGACGTAGTCTTCTTCGACACCTGCGATGTAGGCATGCTAGAAGTAGCCTATGAGATAGAAGACTACGTTGAAATAATGGTTGGTTCTGAAGAGGTGGCTTTTGCAGCAGGACCCTACGACAATTACCTGTTCAGTCTAGTTGATAATCCGTCAATTTCGTCAAGGAATTTCGCAAGTGCCATAGTAGACACGTATGTTCGTTGGGCTTCATCTCCCTCAACAATGTCGGCAATCAACCTTACTACGATGTCTAGATTGGTGGCGGAAACAGACAATTTTGCCCAAAAACTGAGTGAAAAAGAAAATCTTTACGTTGATGCGATCAACATAGTTCTAGATGAGACGGAGAGTTACCTTGGTCCCTACCAAGACTACTCTGGATACTGTATTGATCTGTATGGTTTTGCTCAGCTAATCTGTCAATATGTTTTTGATGCAGAGATCTGTGCTGCTGCTAATACAGTGATGGATTATGTTTCAGATGCAATAATCGCCAGAAGTGGAAACAACCGTCCTAATTCACACGGCTTATCAATATTTTTCCCAGATACGAAGGAGAAGTACAACAAATTTAGAGATTCTTACAAGAGTACAACTTTTGCAACTTATACTCAATGGAATGAACTCGTAGAACAATATCTGCTGGTTTCACCTCCCAATGCATACGTCGGCAAGCCTGTTTATCCAGTAAAGATACGTGAATCAGAGATTCCAATAGGAACTAACGGGACCTACCGTATATCTCTAGAGAAAAACCGTGTCTATCATGCTTACTGTTATGGGGAATGGATTGATTACGGCTCTGATCCTGAAACAGATTACGACATTTACATCTATGATCCTCAGGACAGGTTGGTATCATATCATACCGAAGCAGCAGGATTGCCTGAACACCTCGGAACCACCGTAGAACAACCATTCTTCATCCCAGAATATACAGGAGATTACCGTTTCGTTATAAAAAATGACGCACGTGAGAGTGAAGGGGCAAAAGAAGCCACGCTTATGGTAATCGAACGTATTGAGTGCGATCAGTGGTTGAAACTGGATATGCAAGGCAAAGACGAAAATGATAAACCAGTGCAAAAAACCACTTGGGCATTCGAGTTCTACACAACAAGTAACCATGTAGAAGTGTATCTTGAGGTCCCAGACACACTTGACATGTACGAAGCTCGACTATATCCAGTAGCCAACCCTTCTAAAGGAATCGGTACTTTATTGAACGATGTTCCTTTGGCTTGGGAATCCGGACTCTACGGCGATGTATATCTTGGGTATGGCGGATATAACTTGGATAGTATGGGATTTAGATATCCAGATGCTGTGGCAAGTTGTGAATACTCTGGACAAGACATGCTGGTCAATTATACTCACCTTGATGACGGAGGTATTTTGTATCACCTCGTTTTGATAGCGGAAACAGGGTCGGGAGAAGTGAAGTTCCATGTCAAGACAGACTTTAGTGCAAGTGCGCTTAACCCAACCCAAACAGAATTCATCTCTAAGCCAGTTTTGCCCGTGAAGATAGATGAATCACAGGTTCCCGTAGGTGGAAATTGGACTTTTATTTATAGTCTCTCTGAAAATCGTTCTTATCACGTATACTGCTACGGAGACTGGATCGACCAAGAAAAGGAAACCGCCAAAACAGACTACGACATTTACGTCTATGACCCATACGGAGAACTAGTTTCGTCCCACACCGAAGCTGCTGGAATGCTAGAACATTTAGGAACAACCGTAGATCAACCGTTTTTCATTCCGAAACATACGGGCAACTACAGTTTTGTCATAAAAAATGATCTTCGAGAAAGCAAGGGTGAAAAGGAAGCTACTTTAATGGTCATTGAAAATGTTGAATGCAATGAGTGGCACCAATGTTATTTACAAGGCAAGGTAGATGACAAGCCAGTGGAAGATACTAGATGGGCCTACGAATTCTGTACTGACAGTGAAAGGGTAGAGGTGTGGGTTGAGGTGCCTCCTAATCTTGACATGTATGAAGCTCGGTTATACCTTATGGCGAATCCATCAAAGGATGTGGGTACGACATTGAACGGTGTACCTTTAGCTTGGGAACCTGGACTCTATGGAAATAGTGAGAGCAGGTACTCGTATGGCGGGTTCAATTTAGACGACGGAGGATACAGAAATTACGATTTAACGGCAAGTTGCGAATTTCTGGGGCAAGATATGTTGATCAACTATACGTCTTCTTATGGATCAGATTTTATTCTTTACCATTTTGTTCTTATAGCTGAACTTGGAGAAGGCAACGTCGAATTCATGATTAAAACGGACTTTGATGCCCCCGAAATAAGCGTTAAGGATCCCGTGGAACTTGCGTATCCCAGTAATGAAACAACAATAATTGCGGAGGTGCTTGATGAAAACAGGCTGAAAAATGTTTGGGTGACCTATACAAATGATAACTGGTTGACATCGGCTTCTATTGACATGGTTGAGGATAGAAACTGTACATACAAGGGAATTATACCTAGACAGCTTGCTGGAACAATTGTCAAATACAAAGTTCTAGCTCTTGACACGGCTGAGAATCAAGCAGAAATGCAGTATAACTACACGGTTAAAAACCCAACTCAGATAGAGCTCTCTTTATCCAAATACATCTGTGAAGTTGATGAGCCTGTAGTGGTCAACGGTTTGATATCGCATGGCGGAGCTGTTGTGAGAGTGGACTATGCGTGCGACGAACAGCTGAATTATACTTCTACGGTACGTGCGAATTCCAATGGTGCCTTCAGTGAAGAGTTCATCCCCACCAGATCAGGATTTTGGACAGTTTCAGCCAGCTGGCCTGGAAATCAAACCTGCTTAGATGCGCTCAGCGACTGCGAAGAGCTGGCTGTGAGCAAGATCGTTGCATCCTTGACCTGTAATGTCACTGAAGAAATTGTGATCATTGGAAAGAATGTCACCATAACTGGTTCCATTAATCCAAGTTTGAATCACGCTCGTATCGGATTGGTATTCACTCGTCATAATGGCTCAACCATAGAGACCTCTGTCTATACAGAGACAAACGGCACCTTCATAGCCGATTTCACTCCGGATTCTACAGGAGCTTGGGAAGTTACGGCGAAATTTGACGGCGACAGCGTTCGGTTTGCCGCTTCAGAGAGTTATCCAACCAGTTTTCTTGTCCGTGAAGCCCCAGGGCTCGGATACGATTTTTACATATATATTGTAATTGCGGCAGCAGCTGGAGCAGCCGCGTTGATTATGATTCTTCGAATGTATCGATCACGGGCTGTTGAGTGAGTTGATGCAGGGTTTTGGCTCTAGCTATTCATAGACAGTGAATACAAAGTAGGTGATTTCTCACCTCTAAAGCTGTATCTCTTCGCTTTATGGAAACAGTATAAAATAGAGTTTGATGATAGCTACGCCAAAAACAGCTAGAACTATGGGTAACATCAAATAGTTGGATTTTGAGGATATTCTTTTGATTAATTTGCCAAAAACTCCAGAAAAAACGCTTCCTCCTGAAAAACCATATTTCCCTAAGTCCTTTGCTCCCGTTGCAGCCGCTGATCCTGAAATTTCATTTTCATCTTGAAGAAGATCTGTTTCCGTACTCACAGTCACATCAGTCTCATTGTGCGTTACGCCTGATTCTTGATGAGCAAATTCCGGAGTCGATACGTCATCTAAAGGTTGTTTGATTTCTTTAGTGTAGAGTCTCTTTTCATTAGACATCATGCGGGTTCTTGAAAGCTTTTCCAGTTTTTCTAATTCCTCAACTTTTTCCAACACAACCAACAACGTTTTCTGAAAGTTAACAACAACATTCTCAATGTTATCCATCATCGAGTCTAAGGCACGAGCGAAGTCTGACGATTGAGGTTTCTCTGTTTGAGCTTCACTCAACTTCTGATCAACTCTTCTGACACATTCTACGCATTCCCGCATTTTGTGTAATGCTTAATTGATGTCCCATCCGTGAACAAAATAAGTTTTATGAATTATAGATACACATTTGAGCGCTCTCTCAGATGAAGAGTCAGAGAAAAAGGTGAATAGGGAAAGACTGGAAGCCTGCTTAAACTGTGAAAGCCCCTTAACCTGCGATAATATCAGCAAGTTTGAGTCTCGCCACTGTGTAGACTTCGTTAAGGATGAAGAGGAAGCTAGCGCTTGGCTTATTGAGAAGCTCTACTTATTCTTTTCATGAGATAAGGAGTAGGTTAATATTTTCTGTAGAAGCAATAAACTAGTTAATGTGATAGAGTTGATACCTGAGGATATTCACATTAGACCTATAGGCTACGTTGAACGTTGGGCATACGAAGAAAATGTTAAAGACCGAGACGTTGTTTCGAAGATAGTGATTAAGAGAGATCTTGCTAAAGCTTTGGATGGCATTGAAGATTTTTCGCATCTCTTCGTCATTTTCTGGATGCATAAAATATCAGACACTCAAAAGATGTTGGTCCATCCTGGAGAACCACCTGTTGGAGTTTTCGCCACTCGGGCTCCAATTCGTCCTAACCCTATTGGTTTGACTCTGGTGGAGCTTGTAAAGCGTAAAGAGAATGCTCTCTGGGTGAGAGGCCTTGACGCCTATGATGGCACTCCTGTTCTCGACATAAAGCCTTATCCAGATTGGGAACACGGACGCTTGATTGTCATCACAGATTTCAAAATTCCAACATGGCTAGCAAAAATTACCAAATAATTAGCGCGCGTGCATTTCATAAATGAATTGCAGAAGGGCGCAAGTTTCCATCCATTCTGAGTAAAGCGAAAAAGACGGAATGTTTAACTTAACCAGATGCGAGAGCAAAACTATGACGTACGTCATATTTAAACGTTACTTGTAGACTGAAGGTGTTTTGCATGAACAAATAAATCAGTTGAGCAACAAGAAGATAGGAAGCTGAAGAGAGTTTGACAAGCAAATTAAATGTGAACAACAAATTCTTTTATGTCTTGAGGCTTTATTCATCCCGGAGAGATAAATGTTTGAAAGATTCCTCGAAGAAGTTCCACAATACAAGACTTTCTACACGGTGGATGAATTAAATGCAAGTTCGGAAAAACTTGCTCATCTTCACCCAAACAAAGTAGACATCTTAAAGATTGGCAAATCCCATAGAGGAGAAGAGATAAAAGCTCTAAGAATCGGCAATGGTCAGAAGCCAGCCCTGCTCTTCGGTTTTCCACACCCAAACGAGCCAATTGGAAGCATGACACTGGAGTATCTCTCTTGGAGATTGACTGAAGATGAGAGTTTAGACAAACTTGATTTCACCTGGTATATAGTTAAGTGTATAGACCCTGATGGTGCAAGGCTCAATGAAGAATGGTTCAAAGGACCTTTTACACCACTCAATTATGCTTTGAATTACTATCGTCCTCCAGGATATCAACAGATCGAATGGACTTTCCCGATAGACTACAAAACTCTTGTTTGGGACAAGCCAATTCCAGAGACAAGGGCCTTAATGAGAATTATCGACAATACAAAACCACGGTTCATGTATAGCCTTCACAACTCGGCTTCGGCGGAGTATACTTTTACGTTTCATCAGAATGTAGATCACTCTACTCAAAGCTCCAAGGTTTGGCAAAGAAGGAAAACTTGCCCTTACACCTAGGCGAACCAGAAACGCCTTACATGAAAAAACTTGCAGACGCAATTTTCAAGATGCCAACATCAGCGGAGACATATGAGTTTTTAAAGAAACACACGAAAAAAGATCCCTCAGAGATTATAAACTATGGGACAAGCAGCGACGACTATGCTAGAAGAGTTGCAAAAAGCTTCACCTTGGTTTGTGAGATGCCTTATTATTACGATCCGAAAATCGCAGATACTTCTGAATCCGACGCAGTGAGAAGAGAGGCAGTTCTGCATAGCCTAGATATTGCAGAGGAACGTTACAACTTTGTGAAGGAAAAGTACTCGAAAGTGAAAGCCACTGTCAGACAACGCAAGGACAAACAACCATTTGTTGACGCAATTAAAGACTTTCTGAAGCGTTTTCCAGACATTTTGTCCGCGCAAAGAAATTGGGCTGAGACTGATAGAAAACTGAAAAAGAAAGCCACTGTTGCTGAAAAGTTCGATTCATATGTTATAAGCCTCTTTTACAGTCTTTTGTCCTTTGGAATGCTTTATCGATGCGTAAAAAACACGAAATACAGGAAAGTCAATAAAGAAGTTTTCCAGCGCATAAAAGAATGGAATGAAGACCTTGAAAAACAACTTTCTTACAAGGTTATACCGATAAGAAGTCTGGTTAGGGTACAACTCGGAAGCGCTTTAGTCACCGCAGAATACATTGGCAAAAACTGAAAAAACGGAAGAACGAAAAGCGAGTAAGAACTTTCAAAAACATGAGGAGCGAAAATGGGATACTCAGTCTACAAATGTCATGAATGTGGAAAACTCATATTATCAGATGGAGGTGCCTTTTTGGCTCACAAGAAATCAAAGCACAACAGTTCAGGATATGGTAAAAGTAAGGTTGTGGCAATAATCCTAGACAAAAAGAAGAAATATGAATTCAGAGACATTCCGCAGGAGAAGAGAGAAGAATGGGTAAAAACCAATGGGGTGCCGAAACTCTTGAAAGAAAACAATCACGTTTATGTAATCTAATTTTTCCATTCAGTCATGGATTCTAACCTGTTTAATTGCTGTTCAATTGCTGGTTCAGCTTCAGTAAATTCGCGCGCGCTAAAATTAAGCGTAAGTCATAAAGAAGCTTCACTGATTAATCGTTTGTTCGTTCTTTTTGAATGCATCTTACACCGCCATTCATCAGACTCTTGTAGCAAGCATTGCAAGAAATACAATCAGCAGTGGATTTTTCTATTTTCTTCAACCATTTGTTGGGAAGATCAGGTTCTCTGATCAAGGGACGTGACATTGAAATGAAATCCGCGCTACCTTCAGCGAGTATTTCTTCTATTACGTCGAGGGATCTGATTCCGCCAACCAAAATCAATGGGATGTTGACCATTTTTTTGATTTCTCTTGCGTAAGGTAAGAAGTAAGCTTCTTTGTCCTTGGACCTAATTTTGGTTCTGGAAGCTGTCAAATTCTTGTTATATTTTCTGGTCTCAAACATGCCCCCACTTGTTTCAACAGCTGCAATCCCTAAGTTGGATAGTCTTTCTACAATCTTTTTTGACTCGGTGAGGTCTATTCCGCCTTGCAAGAAGTCACTGACGTTCATTTTTATCAAAATAGGAAAATCCTTTCCTACCTTTTCTATTGTCCTGTTGTAGATGTCTTCTACTATTTTCATTCTGTTTTCGGTGTTTCCTCCATATTCATCTGTTCTTCGATTAGTGTAAGGAGAAAGAAATTCACTCAGAAGGTATCCATGGGCACCGTGGAGTTGAACAGCGTCAAATCTGGCTTCTTTTGCTCTTCTAGCTGCTTCAGCGAAAGCTTCACTTGTTTCTTCTATCTCCTCAATTGTCATCTCTCTTGGCATCTTGTTTATGACAGGCTCAAAAACAGCAGATGGAGCCAATGGAGTCTCCACGAGAGAAGTCTGACGTCCACAGTGAACCAATTGAACCGCAACTTTGCAGCCATTCCCGTACTTGTGCACTGTGCCTGTTATTCTCTTCAATCCAAGAATGAAGTCATCTCTATCTATTCCTGTCATGTAAGGAGCACCTTTTCCGATTTGTTGCACATACATATATCCGGTGATTATCAACCCAGTCCCTCCTTCAGCTAAATTCTTGTACAATTCCACAAGTCTGTCTGTAACATTACCATCTTCAGAAGCCATACCCTCATAGGTGGCAGATCTTACAAACCGGTTCTTGATCAACAGTCCTCCAATTTTGTTAGCACTGAAAACCTTCAATGTATCTCTCTCATCACTGAGTGAATTCGACAATTCCATGTTCATTTCAGCATTTCCTATCTCGCTCTGTACGTAGAAGTAAAACGATTCGTGCTATTTACAACTATCCCGCTCAACCTCGTCATAAATAGACTACAGCACTGCTCAAAAAGGGCATCTACACTTTGGCTAACACAAAAAAAGAGGGATAGGAGTCTAAGGCACCTCATCTTTTCAACTTCAGTTCGCGCGCGCCATGGGAGGATTGATCGGCGGAGGAATAACTAGATAGCTTAAACTACTCTAATCTCCAAAAAAGTTGACTTACCTTCATTTATTTTCCAATCTTCAACTCAACCTCGTTGTACATACACTGCTGAACACGTCGACAAGCGTATCCGCATGGTTTTTCTCACAAGAGTGAATAATGTTTAAGGGTTCTACAGATAATTAAAAACATTTATTAAGTCTTAATATACATTTTACTTCGTCGAGCTAATTGGTGAACAAAAATGAAGAAAACTTCGGTTGAAACATCTAAGAATGCCATTTCATTGAAAGACTTGCCTGTAGAGCTTAGGAAGAAAGAGGCAAGCAAACCAATGTACTTGATTCGATACGAGTAGCATGAGAAAGAGAAAATCCACATCTTTAAGTTTCCCTTTTCAAGCCAATATTGTTTTTAAGAACCCCAGTCACGCCAGCCTGAAATTTGGAATTTAACAATTCTCCCATTGTGATGCATTCGCAGACCAATGTGTTATCCGGAAATGACGGCATAAACAATTGTCAGGGCCAGAAATGTTTTTTTCAAAAAGAGAAGTTGGAGAGAGATTGACTAAGCTTTGCTCTTACGCACAGAGAATAGGCAAAAACGTTTTCTGAGATCTATGTGCGATTAGTTTAAATCTTTCAGATCTCTAAGTATGGGAAAAATTAGTTTCAAAATGACGAGGAAGGAGAAGCCATTGCCTATTGTAGATGGTATCAAGAAAGAATTCTCGTTTTTCAAAGGTAACTATGCAGTCATTGTGTTAAGTTGGATTCTGATAGATTTTGCCTTCGAACTTCCGGCAACTTATTATGCGCTCTATGTTCTTGAATTGGGAGCGACAGAGACAATAATTGGGATGATCGGTTTGGCACTTTTTCTGGCGATGGCGTTCGTGCAGTTTCCGGGAGGGTATTTGGCAGATAAGTTTGGCAGGAAGTGGCTCATTTCCTCTATGACTTTTGGTGTGGCATTCTGTTACATTTTATATGCAGTAGCTCCTTCATGGCACTTTGTTTTCATTGGCGCAGTATTCTTGGGTTTAGTCTCTGTATATGACCCGGCTGTAAATGCAATAGTTGCAGATTCACTGCCTCCTGAAAAGAGAGGAATGGGATTCGGCATCGTAACCCTCATAGTAGGAGCTACCACTACTCCTGGACCATTTGTTGCAGGCATATTCTATAATCAATTCGGCTTAGTTCAAGGCATGAGAATAAGCTACGGCATCGTCGTAGCTCTATGGTTCACTGCAGCGATTCTTAGACTTCGATTGAAGGAGACTATAGAAAACCCTCGAAAACCCAGTTTGAATGAATTATTGTTCAGTTATCCTAAAGCCTTGAAAGAAAGTTTTGGGGTTTGGAAAACGGTACCGCGTTCAATGTTCTTCCTTCTGCTTGCTTTTGTCAGTTTTAGTTTTGGGTGGGCTGCAGCTGAGCCTTATTTAGTTGTGTATGCTGTGAATGAGCTTGGAATACCTAAAGAAGTTTGGCCTTTAATGCTTACGGCATTGTTCGTTGCGACTATAGTCTTTGCTGTTCCTGCCGGAAAAGCTGTAGACAAATTCAACAGAAAGGTTCCTCTTCTAACTTCATTTGCTGTCGCTGTGGTTGCAATTTGGCTTTTCGTGACAGGAGACTCTCTAAGATTGTTGATTTCTTTGCTAATTTTCGGCGTTACAATGGTTATAGCGCGCGCAGCGTATAGTGCATTGGAAGCTGATTTGACACCTAAAGAACAACGAGGAAAAGTCAGTGGTTTCAGAAATCTCTTAACCTACATTGTTATGGGTGTTGGTAATCTTATAGGCGGAGCTTTATATGAGCATCTTTCGCCTCAATTGCCATTCTTTTTTGCGATGGTTTTCTTTGTTCCTTCCTTCATTCTAACCCTTTCTATGGTTCATGAACCAGAAAAAAGAGAAGAATGAGCTGCTTTCATCAGCGTAAGCGGCTAAAGAATCAAACTCATTACAAGTAACCTGTCATAGTCTTCACCACACATGCGAATACAAATGAGGAAAAAAGAAGCGTCGTCTTGTGCTTAGACTCTAAGCTAGCGAGCACATCATAGTGAGCCTACTTTGTAAGGCGTTGACTTTTTCCTTTATATTCTCTGGCTATGATCATTGTGGATGTTAAGATCACGCTTGGCACTTTTCTTATCTTCTCGGCCAGGAACGCCTCCAGCGCCTGCAAATCCAGAACAGAGATCTTTGCAATCACGTCGTATTCACCATAGACTATACCAGCCACTAAGACCTCGTCAAAATCAGCAATTTTCTCGCAAGCTTCTCTCTCCGTACCCGAGTTAACCTTGAACAAGATGTAAGCCTCAACAGTCATAAATATACCCTCAACAAATCATTCTCTAATTCGACCTTGGACTTAATTACTTTTTCATTATAATAATTGGAAGAAAATCCCTGACAACTTATAAGTTTATGATTGTCTAGACAAAACAGAACTTTAAAAATCGAACTCTGATTACAAAGCACGCGCAAAATGGAGAGATTGGTGTGCACTTGGAAGAGATGAAAAAGGAAATTGAGAATCTTGTTGTGGAGAAGAGTTTCTACAACAAACTTGAGGATGTTTCGAAAAAGCAGCTTTTTGCTTTCATAGAACTGGGCGAGGCAAGTGACAATTGGAAGAAAGGTAGAAGCGAGGAGGAAATCGCTGAAGAACTGATTGATGTGACTTTCTATCTTCTAGATGCAAGCCGATTAGCATGTCCATCAGTGAACATGGATGAGATGTTCATGAGAAAACTTGAGAAAAACAAGAAAAGACCATATCAGTATGGAGAAGGACACAGACATACGTGATGTTACATGAAAGTACTATTTGTATGCTCTGGGAATGCACATCGCAGCCCCCTAGCAGAAGCATTACTCAAGAAATTGAGACCTGACCTAGAAGTGGACTCTGCAGGTACACACGTTGCGATTCCAATCTCAGAAGAAGCCAAAGAATACCTAATAAAACAAGATGCAGAACAATACCTCAAGAGAGTTCCTGAAAGTCTACACAATAAACAACTCAATCAATACGATCTTATCGTGACTATGGAACAAAAACACAGAGATCATGTATTAAGCAGATGCCCACAATGCAAAGACAAAATAGCTGTGTGGAACATTGAGGACCCATATTTTATGAGTAGCGAAGATGCTCAGAAGATATACGAACAGATTCGACAGAAAGTTACGGAACTAGCAGCACGCACACTGCGATGACGTCGGCAAGTTCGAGTCTTGCCACTATGGAGGCAAAGTTCAATTTGAAGGAAACCTTGGGTGACAAAAAAACTTCACTGATTATTTCTTCTAATTCTCTAGCCAGAATGAAAGATCGCACAAATCTATTTATAAAGATCAGACTATTTTAGAGAACCAATGACATACAGAAAATGGTTATCTGAGCTTGGCTTGTTTTATTCAGCAGCTGTCTGGGGATCAACTTTCTTTGTCGTTAAGGATGCCCTGGAAAATATTGATCCGATAATTCTTGTCGGCTACCGTTTTATACTGGCCGCTATTTTGCTTGCTGGATTTTGTTTAATCACGAAAAAGCCATTGTTCAAAAATGTAAAACACGGGTTTCTTCTGGGATTTTTTCTATGGTTGTTGTACATCTCGCAAACAGTTGGACTCGGCATAACAACAGCATCAAACTCTGGATTCATCACTGGTCTCTTTGTTGCGTTTGTTCCGGTGTTTTCGCTCACAGTCTTCAAGAGAATACCTTCACTAACAGAATTCGCTGCTACAATCATATCTTTGTCAGGATTATGGGTTTTAACTGGTGGATTGAAAGATATCAATATTGGAGATCTCTTAACCTTGATCGCTGCCATGACCTATGCTATTCACATTCTCTTCGCCGACAAGTATGTTAAAAATGGTGATGATCCCTGTGTCCTCAGTTTTCTACAGTTCACTTTCGTGGGGACGGCAAGCCTGATAACAGGCGCGATATTTGATCTGCCATTTTCGGTTTTTGAGACAAATACTATCTGGGTAATTCTTTTTCTCGCTCTTATACCAACGTTGTCCGCTTTCGTCATACAAGTGGTTGCGCAAAAATTCACTGAACCGTTACGGGTCTCATTGATACTTGCATTTGAGCCTGTTTTTGCTGCGCTATTTGCATGGACACTAGGGGGCGAACATTTTATATTTCACCGTGCGATAGGAGGATTCTTTATTTTCCTCGGAATGGTTATTTCAGGAATCCCAACCAAAACTTGGAATAAGACGGGATAGACAACATCTACCATGAACGTGCTTACTCAATTTATTCAACATTTGGTGTACATAATCTACAAGACGCGCACGAACTTTTTACATGAACAAAAGATTGAATAGTGAGAAACTTGATTCTTCGTTGATTGATTTGAAGAAGAAAGTTGTGCTTGGACTTTCAAGCTTCCAATTTATGGCGATGGTGAGGAGAGGATTATTCTACACTTTTCTGTCTTTGTATTTGAGGGTGACGCTTGAACTCTCAGTAACTGAAACAACATTGCTTGCAAGCCTTACCATGATAGCTAATAGCACATCGCAGACATTTGTGTGGGGTAAGATTTCAGATAAATATCAGGCACGTACGAGCTTAATAGTTATCGGGGAAACAATTGCAGCGTTCGGTTATATTCTGGTATATTTTCTTCACATTCACTTGATGAACACAAATGGTTTAATCTCTGCAGCATACAGTATTATTGTGGGACTCTCACTTCTTGAGTTCTTTTGGTCAATGAGTAATCTTGGGTGGAGCGCTCTTGTTTCAGACTTGACAACGTCCAAAGAGAGAGGTAGACTAATGAGTGTAGTTTCCAGTGTTGGTGGTGTTGGCCGGATATTGGGAATATCAGTTTCAGCTCTGTTATATGATTGGGGAGGAGAAGCTGGAGGCTTTACTAGTGGCTTGTTATTTTTCTTCGCGTCAGGGATTATGCTCGTAAGTGCTGCTTTGATTTGGTACGGCACGTCCACCTCAGAAATGATTTATACGAATACTAGGACTAAAGAGGTCGCCGTCAAAGAAAATGCGTCGTTTTCAAATAGTTACAGTTCCAGAGGGTTCTACTGGTTTCTTGTTTCCATGTTCGTTGTCGGCTTAGGCGCCTTCTCAATATTGCAGATTCTAATATTTTATGTTGAACTTGAGTCACCTATTGGAGCTAGTTATTTTGACATAGCGATGATTCGTAACTCAGCTTCATTTGCAACAATAGTAGCAAGTCTGTTAGCTGGACCTCTTGCGGACAGGATTGGCAGGAAAAACGCTCTTGGTCTAGGATTTGCTTTGGCAGCTATTACTCCTATTTTTTACATGTTTGCCCAGAATGCTGTGCAAATGATAGTTATTAACAGCTTGAGCGGAATCTCCAGAGCTCTCATGAACGTAGTTGGATATTTGGTCGCGTCAGACCTAATTCCCCCGGAACGTAGGGGAAGACTCTTCGGACAGTACAATGCTGTAACTTACATATCATTTGGGTTGGCTGGCACTTTATTAGGAGGCCCTATCGCTGACCATTTGATTGGCACAGGTTTAACCCAAGCATCGGCTTATGTCGCTGCTTTTCAGGTTGCTTCAATAGTGAGCTGGCTAGGCACCGTAATATACGCATCGAAAGTCAAATCAAAAAGAGGATAGGAGTCTCTACATTCTTTTTTTGATGAATTGTTCCAATCAACCTCATTGTACACAAAACTACGGGACTGTTCAAAAAACGTATCTACACTTTGACTTTCTAGATTTTAACTTTGTAACTTCGGGTTGTTTTTTAGAGACTATTTGCTTATTCTTTCTCTTTATTTAGAATCTAGAAACTTAGAAAGTCACAAATTCACGCTCACTATCTTCGTTTTTCCAAAAGTGCCGATATACCACTAGCTGCAAGCACTAGCATTTCAAGTATCTTGTATGCTTCAAACATATTTCTGGCGGTATACTCCACATTCAATCCATCGATTCTCTTAACTATCGGCAACAAATCAGCAACATCAGCAAAGTGGCTTGCGATGAAAGTCATCTCCATTTTCACTGGTTTTTTTGTTATTAATGGTTTAACTTTGTTCTGCTTGAGCTTTGCTACTCCTCTCTTAACAGATTCTCTTAATTCCTTCTCAATCCTTGCCACACTAGGACTCTGAGCTGAAACTCTGCTTAAAGAGTGTTTTAAAGCCACGGTTTCAGCCCATGGAGCATACTTGTGAACGTCATCTTTTAGAAGTTGAGCTTCACCAGCAACTAGTATGACAGGTACATTAAGGTCTCCTGCTGTATAAGAATTAAGAAGAAACTCACTAACAGTAACTCCATTCACTTTTACCTTATTGATAGTTCCACCACTGTAGGTGTGATCGAAAGTGGATTTTGCAGTACCAAATTTTGCATGATACCCAATAAATAAAGCAACATCACATCCTTGTACTCCAGAAAGCATGCTAACTGGTCGAGGATACCCTCTGACAATCTCTACATACTCAGGCAAGTCATCAACCAAAAGGTTAACCATCGGTCCATGACTGTCGGCAATAACAACTTCACCAAAGCCATTTTTGTTCAACTCTTCTGCCACAATCAGTGTGACTTTTGTGGCAATTTTCCTTGCCTCATCATACAAAGAACCTTTTAGGTTCAAGTGACCTGGGATTACAACGTATGGCATTCCTTCCAAATCAACCGAAATAAAAGCTCTCATGAAATTCATCCAATAGTAGGTCTACAAGATACAAATTAAAGAATTTCTATTTTCTAATTCCAAATCCATTCAATTCTTAGAATTCTCTATCATTGGCTTAAACCATCCTAAAGAATTGACCTGTGCCATCGCGCGCTCCTCTTCATGACATTAGTCATACCTACGTTAAGAGTTGTGCTTGTCTTGTCTCAACTTCAGTATCTCTTTGTCTCTTCAGATTTCGAAGCTCCAGTATAGCTAGGACAACACCTATTATCACACAAGCAATAGCCGCTAGTGCTGAAATAGATGCGATATCAATCCTTTTACACCTGAATTGGAATAGGTGAAATGAGTTTTTTAAGATTCTTACACAAGTCATAAAAGCTCAAGTATTAGGATTAATGATGGTTAAGGTGATGTAGAATTGGACGAGAATCTTGCACCTTGCGGTATTCACTGTGAACTCTGCTCATACTTTAAAAAAGAAAGAACTCCACATTGCTCGGGATGTGAAAAACAAAAAGGACATCCATTTTGGGGCGAGTGTAAATTGTACGCTTGTGCAAAAGACAATGAAGTTGAGCATTGTGGTCTATGCCAGGATTTTCCTTGTGAATTATTTGTAAATCAATATGATCCAGAACATGGACAGGCCAGTGCATTTAGAAGAGCTGGACTTCTGGCATATAGAAAGAGAGTTGGGACAGAGAAATTCGTTGAGATGCTGAGAAAATTAGAAGAACAAGAAGCCCAAGGCTCCAACCACTAGTCAGCGAAGACCACAGCATGAGCGCGCGCGAATACACCTAGTCAGCTATACATACTAAAGAATGAGCTGGAATACCCGTAACAAACAAGACGTTCAAGATGCCCCGGGGTAGAGATTTATGTTCTCGAAGATAGGAAAGTCAAGCTCTGGAAGGGCTACTCATACCCTGACAGACTGATGCAGTATCTACGTGCATAAATGCCAAAGCGCGCACGCTAAGCACCAACTTACATAATTGAAACTTCCATCCCGTTTGTACGTAAATGAATGCGAATGCAAAATGACTAACAAACGAAAGGTCGTGTTATATCTAGACAAAGACTTGGTTGAAAAGACACGTGAATTAGGGTTTTGATCTTTGAAAGAGTTTGGTGAGGTTAAAGGAGAAGCTTGGGTGGTAAAGAAGCTTTGCGTCGGTGGGAAATCAGTCATTCCTTAGAAGACTGCCAGTACGCTACCACTATCTAGGATTCTACAATTTGAGTTTTGGATATTTTTTTCTTGTATGAAACAATGCGATAGGATATATCATTTTCTGTATCATTTTCGGTAGAAAAAAGTAACCGTGTAGCGAATGATATTGATTCTTCTTTAAGAATTCCGCAATGTATATCATAAATGAATAATCTCTTCTAGAGGCAAAGTCTTCCCATAAGTATCTATATACGACAGCTGCTTCCAGTTTGGTTCTGAAATGCTTCTCTACAATTTCGTTATAGTCCATGTTTGTAATGATACTTTGAGCTGCAAGATATCCTGACTTGATTGCAAACCTCATTCCAAAACCCCATAGAAAGTCTTGTAGACCTGCAGCTTCGCCTACAAATAGCATTTTTCCTTTCTGAAACTCATTTCTCAATGAAAAACTACCAACACCACCAACCTCTATTGGCGACCTCATGCGGAGATTCAGTTCTTGCATGAAGAACTCTTTCGTCCTTTCAAAACACTCGTTGACTCTGTACAGTTCATGAAGTACTACGCTGCACAAGCAGCCATATCCCTTCGTGATTAGAAGATAGGAATATCCTTTGAAAGCTAATCTGTCATTCAGGACTACAATTGCAATGTCTTTAATGCTAGTCTCGAAAACAATCCCTTTGACAACTCCAGGGACTTCATTAGGATTAGGACCTGTTGCCACAATATCTACGCATTTTGGAAATGGTTTTTGGAAATGAATCTTGACACCAGATTTCAATGCCTGATCTTTTAAGCCATAGTCAATTGTCCCGAGAAAAGAACCACGTCTTACTAGGTAAAATAATGGTTTTCTAGAACTAATTTTTCTTGCTTTTGAGCAGTTAGTTACAATTACGTTTGAAAATGGAGCGCAATCAAAACTGATCTTAATCCCCATTTCTTTCAATTGTTCTAGGATGTCTTTCTTTTCAGACCAGTTTTCTAGCCCTTGAAGGTCGCCGTGAAATCTCATACCTACGTCCTTGTTCTTCTCGAAGACTTCTACTTCGTATCCCTCTTTTGCGAGATTTATTGCAGCGGTCAAACCCGAAAGACCAGCACCCAATACTGTTATCGTTCTCATAACTAGAGGAATATAAGATATTCTAGACTTGTATCATTTTTGGCTATTGACTAGCTTCTAACATCAACACCTTATTATACATAACCTAATGGACTGGCTGAAAAAGTAATTACTCCTGACACGCAAATAGAAAAAGCCTTTCTGACACAAATACTAGTGCACACCAAAGATGCTCTTGGGTCCCGAATGCTTCTCTTCAGGAACAAAAGCACCTTTGCACTTTTTGCAGACCCATACACCGTAGTGATTCTGTTGCATCGGCTTTTTACATTTAGGACAATCCATCTACTCGTGTTTCCTCCTAAATCATAATTATTGACGACCAGAATTTATATAATTTGCGTGGCTGGTTTAACACGGCTTGCTATTTCCTTTTTCATCTGATGCAAATCAACAAACTCATACCAAAGAAGCTTCCATGTCCTTACACGCACTCGGATGCGAATGCAAAATGACTCAGAAGCGAAACGCGCCTGCTCTAGTTATACTGTTTTTCCATATTCTATGCTATTCTTGCAATGTCTAATATGTTTATAACTTCATCATTATTTAGATCTGCTATAATATTCCAGTTCGGATCGTTAGGAAAGAGAGAGAAGAAGAAAAGAAGTCGCCTTTAGTTGTCGTTGCGTTCATCGTTAGCCTTGTTTCTTGATCAGTTTGCGGTATGAACATATTCGTAGTTGGCGTAGCCGTGCCAGAGACTATATCGTCTATTGCGGTTGTGTTGTCAATATGGAGATCAGCTGTCAAAATTTATCATGACACAAAATAGTCTATGTTTACAACGAACCTCGGTGTACTTACACTACACGACTGTTCAAAACGCGTATTTACACTTTTGATTTTCTATTTTCTAATTTATAATTCTAAACTGAGTTAATTCTTTGAAATAAAATCTATTACGCTTGGAATTTAGAAAATAGAAATTCCTGGGATTCTTTCATACTGTAATGTAATTTCAATTTCTGCGTTATCTAAAAATTTGATAGATGAACAATGATATAACATGAACGTAAGTTAGGTTGAGAATAGTTTCTTCTAAAAGGGAGGCTGTAGAGAATTCGATAGCATGAACATAATAATTTGCGAGTGTGTCTGAGAATACGTAGACAGAAAGACAGAATAATCCAGATGCACTGTGGTAAACCTTTTTATACGAGCTTCGCTATTAAGTGCGGTTGTCACAATGATTCATGCTTGAATCAAGAAGCTTTTGAGGGCTTTTTAATCCGCATGCAAAATTTTGTGATACGAGGAATAAAAAAATGCAGAATATATGCTTTGAAGATTTGCCGTTAAGTCAAGAAATTATGAACGGAATTGAAGAACTTGGATTCAGTAATCTTTTCCCAATTCAGGCTCAAGCAATAATCCCATTACTTGAAGGCAAAGATGTCATTGGCCAAGCGCAAACAGGAACGGGCAAGACCGCTACTTTCGGAATTCCGATGATTGAACGCCTAAACTCAAAAAACAAAAGTGTTCAAGGCCTGGTTCTGGAGCCAACACGTGAACTCGCCATACAAGTTGCAGAACACATAAGCCGAATCGGTAGATACACAGCATTCAAGGTCTTACCAATCTATGGTGGAAAACCTATCCAGAAACAAATATATGCGTTGGAAAGAGGCGTCCACATTGTTGTAGGCACTCCAGGCCGTACAATAGATCATATTAAACGAGGAACATTAGATCTTGCGTCAGTGAAAATTGTTGTCCTAGATGAGGCTGACAGAATGCTCGATATGGGGTTCATAGATGACATAGAATACATACTTTCGAACGTGCCAAAAAATCGACAGACAAGCCTCTTCTCGGCAACAATTGATCAATCAGCAATGAGCGTGTGCAATAAATACATGAGGAAACCAAAAAAGATTCTTGTGAGCAAAGACGAAATAGCTCTTACACAGATAGAGCAATATTATACGGTTTTAAATCCTAGGGACAAATTCCGGATCTTATGCAATATTTTAGATGAAAATCACATAAAACGAGCCATAATATTCTGCAAGACGCGCAGAGGAACGGGCAAGCTAGCAGAAAAGCTGAGGGTGCAAGGATATGACGCAAAGCCTTTGCATGGCGGTTTTACTCAACAACAAAGAGATCGTGTTAGTGACTCTTTCAGAAAAAGAAGGCTGAAGTTGCTTGTCGCGACGGATGTTGCTGCAAGAGGCTTGGACATTCGAGGAATAAGTCACATAATAAACTATGACATCCCATTAGACGCATTGGTGTATTTTCATAGGATTGGACGAACGGGTAGAATGGGACTCCAAGGAACTGCTATAACACTTGTGGGGTATGGAGAGATGGCAGAACTGGCCAGAATAAGATCGTTAACGAAAACTACTATAAAAGAACTTGAAAGTGATATTCAGGTGTCGTATAGAGAATCCCCAGAGACACATAAGGCAGTCTGCACAGATTGTGGAAATGAATGTGAGGTTCCATTCAAACCTGACCAAAGTAGGCCTGTTTACTGTCGAGAATGCTGGATAGCACGAAGACCACCAATAGAAAGACTTTGCAAAAGTTGAGGTTTTGTTTTGGGCAAAAGGAAAGTAATTAGTGAGGACGAATTAAGCAATATGGTGTTGCCCGAAGGTAGTGATGTTTTGGGCATCGCGGAGAAGCTGCTGGGATTTGATAGAGTTTTAGTGAAGTGTCAAGATGGTCACCAGCGTCTTTGCAGAATACGTGGAAAAATGAAGAGAAGGGCCTGGATAAGACAGGGAGACATCGTTCTGGTGTCACCTTGGGACTTCCAGTTCGAAAAAAGAGGTGACATCATCTGGCGCTACAAGAGAAATCAGGCCCAATTACTGAGAAGAAAAGGATATCTTAAAGACCAATAGGACTACTCTCGAATTACCGTACGTCAGCGACGATAATGGGTTTACATGTTTTTTAATATACTCAGTCTCCCAGTTTTTCCTATTCTTAACTGTTGTTCGCCCCTAAACTTTGATATATGTGCATTCTCGATCTGGATAACATCACCTTCTGAAATGGAGCTTATCTGATCATTCCATAGACATAACTTAATATCTCCAGTTTCATCAGCTATCAAAGCATTGGTTACAGCGGCATAGTTACCAAATCTTGTGAAAACACATTTAGGTTTTGGAATTTCCATAACCTTAGCCTTCAAGTTGATCCGCTTCATTCCTGTTCTTAAGTCTGCTACGTGAAGACGACGCAGTCTTCTATTGGCTTTCCTAGCTAAGTGTCTCCGGATCAAGTCAGTATTTCGTGAACGTACAATCGGATTAGCTTCTTTTAGAAAATTTTTTAGTATGGGAAATTGCGCAACAACCTTGTGTCCTCTTGTTATCAAGAAAATAGCCCTGTCTCGGATTTTCTTGCGACACGTAATTAGAAGGTTTCCACATGTGGATTCCCGATTTTTCCAGGCTGAGATTAAAGCTTGAAATAGCTGGTCAGGGTCAACCTCATATTTTATCGAAAGAAAAGCAAGGTAATTTGCCGATTGTTCCTTTATTCGCATTGCCCTTCTACTCTCTTGCAAGTGTTATTTCCATTGTTGAAACCATTCTCGCTCTGTTTTCTCCTTCCCTCGCTGGCATCTCCTCTGTTCCCACCGCGATCCTATTCACTTTCAAGTCTTTCATGAAGCGCCTTCTAGTAATCTCTGCCACGTCAACTGCTGTTGAGATTGCTCGCCCACGAGCTTTCAAAGTTATTTCCTTAGCGTTGGATGCCGATAGGCTTGTGATGATCGCTAGAACGTAATTCATTGGTGGTTTCCTTCCGATAAACACAGTGTTCTCTTTGACTAGACGAGTTTTAGATGCCTCATCGGTCTTCTTTTCTTCAGCAGTTTTTTTTATCGGTTTCTCTTTTTCTTCGGTCGTTTTTATTCTCCCTCCTTCAATTTACTTTGTAAATTTTCTTCGATTCCTTTTGAATTTCTTCTTGCATTTCAAACAGCAGAAATAATATGTTTCTCCGTCATGCGTGATCTTAAACTTGCTCGTATGTTCGTCCAGAATCACGCCGCACACTGGGTCTCTAGGCATTGTCTAACATCTCACCTGTTATTTTCAAGATTCTTCATTTTCAGCATCCACTGATCAGGCTTGTATTAGTTCTCCAGTTGCGAACCTGTTTCCGATTCTCGTTATCTTGAACTTCACGTGTTCTCCTTGTTTAGTGTTTGGCACAAATATAACAAAGCCTTCGACTCTTGCGATACCGTCGCCTTTCCTACTTATATCTTCAATTTCGGCTTCGTATTCTTCATCGAGTTCAACTGGTTTCTTCACATCGGATCTAGGTTTACTAGCTCCGAATCCGTATGGCATCCTGTTACCTCGATTGAATAGTCAGTTAGAATTGTCCAAAAACCGTAAAACTCTCTGCGCCGTTCTACCTTTTTCGGAGCCTAACTGCTTCACCATTCTTATGACAGTACTGTTTATTAACCTTTGTACAGACGCACACTCTTTTTTCAAAATCAAGCGTTATATTCAAAGCACCAAACTTATAACAGTGAACCTTCCATCCCCCTCCGAACGCAATAAGATGCGAATGCAAAATGACTCATTTACGAAATGTTGTGTTGTATCTGGACAAAGAACTGGTTGAAAAGACACGTGAATTAGGGTTTTAATCTTTCAAATATTTTGTTGAGGTTGAAGGAGAAGCAGGGATTATAAAGAAGAAGCATGAGTTTTGATTTCGCGAATAGTTTCTACGGAATTATCTCTTTGCTTGCAAATGTTGATTCATGTAATGGTATTATAATGTCAGCAATTTCCTTGACTTTCAACATACTGTCATAAGCCTGAGTAGCGCTTATGTGAATGCTAGGGGGAGTCACGGGCCATATTCCTTCTTCAAAGTTCTTCTTGATGCAGCAGAAACCAGTGATTACTGCTATCCCTTTTTCTGTTTTTATTGCAACTGACTGGGAGCCTGGGCTGTGACCGGGTGTTAGTACGACCTGTACTCCTTTGACGATTTCTTTGTCTCCCTCTATAACATCGAAGTCCACTTTGTTTAACAAGTTTTGTGTAGGCATGTAGAAATACTGCATAAGTGGATGTGGATTTCGAGCATACTCCAACTCACCTTTCTGGACGACAAATTTTGCGTTCTTAAACTTCATAGCGTGTTCGAAATGATCAAACATCAAGTGTGTCTGAATTACTATATCCACATCCTCACACTTCAATCCAAGCTTGTCAAGAGCTTCTTCAGGGCTTTGTATGTCCTTCGCTGGGAACCCAAGCATGCTGAGTGTTTCAGCCTTCCCGCCAGTGTCGACAATGATGTTTTCTTTCGGTCCTTCAATGTACCAAATATAACCAGTAGAAGTTGTTGTTTCTCCAAACCCGGATAGATGAGTCATTCCCGGCATAGGACATTCTGATTCTGTGATCGCCAATGGTCTAATTCTATATTTTTCGTCTTGTGATCTTAGTACTTCAATACTAGACATCTTCTTAACCCACTCTAGTTGACTGATCAACTATTTATTTCATCCGCAGGAAATCCTTGTTATCTACCCAACCTCGTTGTACATAGCCTCCATGACTGTTCGATAAGTGTACTTACACTTTGATTTTCTATTTTCTAATTCCAAATCAGTCAATTTTTGGAAATTCTATTTTGACCTTTACGAAGCGAAGATGTGACCACCATACTGAGCACTTTTTCCCAGAACATTAAACTACGATATCCAATGCTAGTTTACTTTGCAAGATTGTCTGTGGAAGTAAGAACATGGAAACTCAAGCGAATCAGACAACATTTAGAGGCTATCTGTTTTTCTGGTCTGGACAATTAATCTCTCTGCTAGGATCGTCTATCGCTGGTTTTGTCATTATATGGTGGATAACAGTGCAAACAGAAAGTGCGGTGTACTTGTCAATTGCTTCTCTTGTTGGTTTCACTCCTATGGTAATTTTTTCTCCAATTGCTGGGGTACTTGCGGATCGATGGAATCGGAAAGGACTGATCGGTACTGTGGATTTCTTGCAGGCTTTGACTACTGTGGCTTTGATCTTCCTGTTTTGGTCGAATATTGTTTCTATCTGGCTAGTTTTGGTGTTACTTGGTTTGAGAGGAGTGTTTCAAGCGTTTCATATGCCAACTGTATCAGCTATCGTACCAACAATGGTACCTAAAGAAAGTCTGAGTCGTATGAACGGTTTGAATTTCCTTTTCACGGGTGCTGTTAACTTGGTTGGACCAATTGTTGCAGCTCTTTTGCTGGAATTCTGGATAATTGATCAAATACTGTGGATTGATGCAGTCACCTTCTTAATAGCAATAGTTCCTCTTCTATACATCAGTATACCTTCTGTACGAAAGAAACAAGAAAAGACCTCTTTCAGAAGAGAATTTGGCGAAGGCGTTGCTTTTATCAGAAATGCAAGAGGGTTCTTGCCGCTCATAATTCTGTCGACTGCGTTGAATTTTTTGATTGCACCCTTAGATACTCTGCTTCCTTATTTTGTGAAGTTTGATCACTTCGGAGGCGTTGAAGACCTAGCCTTCGTTTTTGCGCTTGTACAAGCGGGGATGCTCGCCGGAGGATTATTGATGTCAGTGATCAAAGGGTTCAAGAAGAAAAAAATGACTATGATCGCACTTTTCATATACATCTTTTTCTTGGTGTACGCCTTTGTAGCGTATACTCCAACTGGATTAATCTGGTTCATGGCAATAGGAGGTCTGATTATGCTTTTCTGTATACCAGTGGTTAATGTGTTGTATATGACGATAATTCAGACTGTTGTTCCTATGGAAATACAAGGCAGAGTGAATTCAGTGGATATGGCACTGTCGAATGCTGCACGTCCATTTGGAATGATAATCTCAGGACCAATAGCAGAGATTGTAGGAACAGCTAACCTTTTCTTTGGATGTGCCTTCTCAGGGATACTGATATTCACCATCTCATGGTTATTCACTGACATACGGGACATAGAAAAAATGGAAGAAACTTCAACTGAAGTCCAAACGGTCCGTCCTTAGCGCGCGTGACAACTGGGAAACTGTTGGACGACTGGCAGTTTACAGAACTTCTGATGGAACGTGTTCGAAACTTCCAGAACGCAAATAGGCATTTATACCGCTCGACTTTTCTTTTGAAAATTTTTTTATATATAATTTATCTAAGTTTAGTATATAAGGAAAAATCGAAAGAAAAAACAAATTTTTCTAAGGTCTTACACATTCGGCTTTAGGTCTGTACGGTCTCTTTCTTGTTCGCTTTCGCTTGTGCCGTTCACATTCATATACGCGAACCAATAGCCATCCTTTATCTTCATATATGCAGCCACAGGGCAAGGTCACCGTGTCCCTTGTCTTGGTTTGGGTTTCTTTTTTCATTTTGGATTTCTCTGTTTTTCTAACTAGTATGAACCTTTCTGAGTTTATAACTTTCTAAACAAGAATCTAGAAGTCTTATAAAAATTCAAATTCGTTATAAATTTGAAGTTAGAAACTTGTTTGAGAGAGGAGAATGAAAATTTGAGCATTTCAAATATGCTTAGTAAGAAAGAAATCAAGGCCGAACATGTAGCGCGAAGCGTGATAAAGAATCTACGTTTGCTTCCTGAACTCTTCAATGGGATATCTTCGGAAAACACACGAATAAGATTCAAGTCCGCAAAAATACTGAGGATCATAAGCGAAGAAAATCCTGAGATGCTGTATTCGAAAATGGATTTCTTCATAAATCTTCTTAACAGTAAGAATAAAATCCTTAAATGGATAGCTGTAGATGTGATTGGAAACTTATCTTCAGCCGATACAGAAAACAAGTTTGATAAAATCTTCAACAAGTTTTATGCTCTTCTTGCAGATGACAGTATGATTACGGCTGGACATGTAATCGATAGTTCAGGCAAAATTGCAAGAGCTAAGCCACACCTCCAAAACAAAATTACAAAGGAACTTCTGAGAGTTGAAAAAATAGAATACAGAACTTCAGAATGCAGGAACATCCTATTAGGCAAAGTCATCTTATCTTTCAGTCAATACATTAATCAGATCAATAATACAGAAGAAATGGTTTCGCTTGCCAAAAGACAACGAGACAACTCTAGAAAAGCTACAAGAGTAAAAGCTGAAAAGTTCTTAAGAACACATGGAGACTCAGTTGGTTAAGCGCGCGCTCTGCTTTTTAGTTCTATTGATTGCTGGTGGGTGCTCTTTTTCTGAGTTCTAGATCTCCGTTGACCATTAACACCAGAGGGGACGCGCGCGTGATTTGAAAGGCCTTCTACCTCAATCTTTCTATTCAGTTCATCGAGGAGGGATTGATCTATGTCTAGTCCTACTACTTCGCCCTTACTCAGCTTTGCTAGCGCAAGGGTCGGAACACCTGAACCACAACCGACATCAAGTATGCGTGGCTTATCCAGCTCAGGAAGCAGCCGAAAGGCCTTTCTTGCGTACTTGCTTAATCGCTCTGAAACGATCTCGATCTATCTCGGAATACAAATCTTTGGACATAGATTTACGCGCGCACCTCAGACTGCTTTCTTCTCCGTCGCAATAGTCGTAGGATGCCAATTAAAAAATTCATCCTTGGGACCCTTTCCATGTATCGCTTGTAATCATCGCCAAACTTCACAACACTCATCTGCTCTTCTCTCAGCACGTCTCTGTAAAACAAAGCAGAGCCCAGAACTCCAGAAATCACACTCAGCCAATGTTGAGACATTAGAACCAGTGCAAAGACGAAAAGCATGAAACCCAGATATTGCGGATGCCTAACAACAGCGTAAACTCCACTATCAACTAGAACCGTTGTGTGAACAACGCTTTCTCCCTTTGGGGCTCCACCCCTCTTTCGGAATTCGCCACCAGCCAACAAGATGACGACAACGCTGAACACCAGCAGAATCCAACCAGCATACACAAGAAGATCGAGGCTGTAATAGTTATAGGAAACAAAGACCAGTATGATTGGCAAGAACATCAAAATACTATACGCCCAAAACAGAGGGTCACGTTTCCAAGAGTAGCCTAAATGAGCAGCTTCTGCATTCAACATAATCACTCACTCTTTCTGAAACGCCGTATTATTCCGAGCAGAAAATTTGCCCTTGGAACCTTTTTCATATAGGCTTTGTAGTCATCTCCGAACCTCTCAATCGCATCTCTATCAGCTCTGATCAAATCAACGTACGTCAACGGGAAAATAGGAATACCTAACAGTACAACAATCCAATGTTGGAAAAGCAGCACACCAGCAACTGCCCACAGCATAAAAGTCAAAAACTGTGGATGTCGAACAATAGAATATATCCCAGTATCGACAAGTTTAGTAGTATTAATGTAACTTTTTCCCCTTCTTACTCCACCTTTCTTACGAAACTCAATTACTGGAAGCCAACCAAAAACCAGACCCGAAAAAACATAAAGCCCCACTCCAACATACGCTAAAATCTCAATTTGAGACACGTCAGACAGTAAAAAGATGCCAACGATGATCTGCGAGATAAAAAGAATGCTCACGAGAGTCACTGGAACGAAATCCATCCAAGAAAAACTCTTCGGCATTCTAGTTCTCCCTCTTTTCGTATTATGCGCGTTTGTTTTTATGACTTATGGGAGAATGCAAACATAGGTAGGGAATAATAACATGAACAACAGCTAGGTTATGAAGTGTTACTTCAAATAGAGAGGCTGTAAAGAAGTAAGAGGTTGAAAAGAGGTAGACTTAGTGCGCTTTAGCACATACTATTTTTATCAGTATCATGTATTGTCTTCAGTTATAACGGTGATTTAAAATGGAAGGAAAAAACTATCAATACGGAATATGTGGCGTCTACTGTGGTCAATGCCCGAATGGGAATGGAAGAGTGAAGATGATTGCGGGGGAGTTGAAAAGACTCATAGACACTGTTCGTTATGACTGGGTCAGCTCGGTAGTCAAATCTTTCAGCTTTGAAGAGTTCAGAAAAGGTCTGGAGTGGTTTTCTAACGCACAGTGCCCTATGTGTCTGAATGGTGGAGGCGCACCTTGCGAAAACAGAAAATGCGCGTCCGAAAAGAAGCTTGAAAGCTGTCTTCTTTGCGATGATTATCTCACGTGCAAGCACACAGAATATCATCGAGATTGGTATCCATTTGTTATTAAGAATTACGAACGTGTCAAACAAGTAGGCTTTCAAAAGTATCTCGAAGAAGAAGAGGAGAGAGCCAAAGCAGGCATAGATTTGATGGGACATTTGGAACGAAGATGCTGCAAAATTGTCAAACTGAAAGATAAGTAGCACATACATTCACGCGCGCGCTAATCTTTAGTACGATTTGAAATGATTTATTAGTTAATAAGAAAGAGAAGGAAGAGCATGCAACGAAAGATATCTATTAATGTAAGATTTGCTGAATCAAAGGATTTGGATTTTTGTATCAAGTCTGATTTCAAACATGGTAGTGAGGCTGTTGTGAAGAGAAAGATAGAAGAAAACGCTGTAATCCTTGCTGAAGTTGATGGCAAACTTGTTGGATACCTACGTACAGAATATTTGTGGCTGAAAATACCATATTTGAGTGTCATCGGTGTCAACGAAAAGTATAGGAGGAAAGGGGTAGGGACTGCTATGATTAAGTTCTTGGAAGAGCACCTGCTCAAACAAGGGCATAAGGTCTTGTATAGCTCTTCACAAGCAAATGAGCCAGAACCTCAAATGTGGCATAGAAAAATTGGGTTTGAGGGATGTGGATACATTGCTGGCATAAATGAGGGAGGGATAGGGGAGATATTCTTCAAGAGGATACTAAAAGAATCTGACAAATGAATTAAGAAGGGCATGCTTTTGGAGTTCGTTGTAGGCTGCAACTTAGAACAGTTCAAGAGATACTACAAGACACTTGGAGATCTTCACAGTTACTACAAAACTCTTGGGCTGCAAGATGTCAATGTAGGAGAGCTTGGTGTTGTAGAGGAAGGCATTGTCAGAGATCCATCTCATCTTATCGTCTGGAGAGAAAACAATGAGATCATTGGTCATGCCATCTGGCACGCATCAAACACTGATGAGCATAGGATTGGGGATCCTAGAGACAAGGAAGATAAGGAGATTCTCAAAGGGCTTCTTGGAGGAAAGAAAGACTTTGTCGAGCTTCACGAAATTTGGCTAACGAAGAAGCACAGAGGGAGGGGTTATGGTAAAAGGTTCTTTGAATTCTTCGAAGATTTCATTAAGAAGCAAGGTTATGACTCAATTGTGTACTATACACATAACCCTGCTGCTATAGCCATATGCCGTAAACGTGGCTACAAAGAAGACTTTTTAGCAAAAGAAAACTGGTATGTATTCTACCTTTCACTGAGTCAGAGTTAGTTTCAAAACATCATTCATGATAACGACACTACTGGTAGTCAAGTCTAAAGAAGAAAATAGACCACAGCACCAAGCTTTATGACTTGTGGAAGAAATCTCAGTCAATTTGAGAACGAAGCTCTTTCAGGTTTTTGATTGTCTTCAGGTCACTTTGCTGCTTCTCTGTTCTATCAATTAACAATGCATGTACGCCTGCATTCTCAGCTCCCTCATAGTCAGCTTCTACATTATCTCCAACGAACATTGCCTCTTCTGGTTTGACATTCAGTTTGCTGATAGCATACTTGAAAATGTCTGGGTTAGGTTTAGTTTGCCTTATTGTGTCCACTCCGACTATTATGTCAAAAGTTGCTTTCTCAAGATATGCCTTTTCAAGAATGAGGTTGATCTCCTCCTCATAGCCATTGCTTATGAGTCCCAACTTCAACCCTCTCTGTTTGAGCTCAGACAGAACCTCCTTCACTTCTGGATAGAGTGTACTATCCACAAAATCAAACCACCTAGACTGAACGATTCTAGCGCGCGCTAAGGATTCAATTGAAGTTTCTTCCATAAGTCATAAAAACTGGAGTCGAAGACATAATGGACGATGAACATTATGACGATGGTTATTGTTGCTTATGAGTCAAAGTTTGGCAACACCAAGCTGGTAGCGGAAACAATTGAGGAGGGTATGAGAGAAGTTGGAGGAATAGAAATCGACATTAGTGAGATTAAAGAAGTTGATCCGGACAAGGTTACCGACTATGATGCGATTTTGATAGGCTCTCCGAATCATTTTGGTGGACCAACAAAGGGCGTTAAGAAGTTTATCGACAAACTTGGCAAGCTCTCCTTAAAAGAAAAAATGTTTGCCGTCTTTGATACATACCTTGGAAAAAGAAGTGACTACTTCTTCGAAAAAGCAGTGAAGAAAATGGAAAAGAGGATAAATGAGAAGGTTCCCGGTTTGAAAAGGATAGCTCCCGGATTATCAATCAAGGTTCAAGAGATGAAGGGACCTCTCGTAGAAGGAGAGGTTCCCAAATGCAAAGATTTCGGAAAGAAAATAGCAATTAAACTAAAAACTTGAGGTAGTCACAATTCGATTTCATCAGCGCGCGCGATGCTGGAAAACACATCGCCATCGTTTTAGACGAAGTCTAGTGTGGCGCGTGCGATTGTGGAGGTTTGATGAGCGGATGGAAGGCGCGCGCTGGAGGCAAAAGCTGTAAGAGTTAGAAATGGTTTGTTTTCCATTTCTCTTCAAAGCGGTATTCACATGAAAGTTCAGATCATACCTAAATCTGCTTTCTCCGTGCTTGGAATTGAAGGACGTGGTGATGCTGATAAAGGCCCCGAATGGATTAAACCATTATGGAACAAAGCCTACAACAAATTTGATGGAATTAAGGACCTCGTCAAGTCCGATCAGGAGGCTTGGGGGCTCATGAGCGTAACTGATGAATACTTAGCTCCTTGGAAGAAAGAAGGAAAATACCTGGCTGGGTGGGAAGTTGAACCTAGCACGAAACCGCCAGAAGGATGGATCATTTGGGATGTCCCTGAACAAATGTACGCGGTGATTGCGTGTACGATGGCAACCTATGGAGAAGCTTACAAATTTGTGGTCCAGCAGTTTTTGCTAAAGGAAGGCTATGAACAGGCAGGCGCCATGCACGAATTCTATTTAAAAGAATTCCAAGATATCGAAAAAGATAATCTGTACCTGTACTTTCCTATCAAGAAAGTATGAATAATACATCACGCACTTGGTATTATGATCCTCATAGGAGCATGCGTAAAGTCGCAGGTGAGTTAGGGCTTTGTAGAAGGTTGCGAGATGATGCTCAATGAATATGGTTGAAGTCAATAGTGAAAATGTGTCTAAACAGGGATTTTTCTGTTATATGAGTAAAAGGAAATCTGAAGGATATCAACGAAAACTGAAATGGCTTAGAGATAGGTTTGATGAAGGCTTGAAGATCAAAATGCTTGATCTTCGGCAAGGAGGCAGAGGATTCATTGAATATACTCCCGGAGAATTTGGATGGAGAGCTGTCAACGCTAAAGGGTATATGTTAATACACTGTATTTGGGTAGCTGGAAAGAGCAAAGGCAAAGGCTATGCCACTCTTCTGCTTAACGAGTGCATAAAAGATGCAAAAAAGACAGAAATGAAAGGAGTGGCAGTTGTAACAAGTGAAGGAAACTGGCTAGTTGGGAAGGAATTCTTTCTAAAACACAATTTCGAATCTGTCGACAAACATCCACCATTCACATTGATGGTTAAGAAATTCGGCAATGCTCCATCTCCATCTTTTTCAGGAGATTTTGATGAAAGGCTAACTGCACATGAAAAAGGTCTTACAATTATTCGTTCAGATCAGTGTCCATACATTGACGCTGCTGTAAAAGCAGCATCAGATACGGCAAATGAACTAAGCATTAACACAAAAGTGGTTGAATTGAAAAGTTCAGAAGACGTGAGAAAATTGTCTCCATCTCCGTATGGTGTCTTTGGCATAGTCTATGATGGAAAACTGGTGAGCTATCATAGCATGGCAAAAAAAGACTTGATGAATATCCTAGGAAACTGAAGAGAACTAAGAGGTTTGGAGAGAGCCTGACTAAGTGCATGGAATGCGCATTATTGGGAAAATTGGAATCGAATTGAGATTCTTCCACACGTCCTAAAAAAAGCAAAGTCTAGAAATCGAGTAACATTTTTCTAAAAGTACTGCTTCCTAAAGGGATTGAAGGCATGGAGATGATAGGAAAGAAGAAAAGAGAAAGCTTGAAAGAGAAAAGACGTAGAGCAGCACTAAAACGTCAGAAGGCTTTAGAAGCCGAACGCTTAAAAAGAGAAAGAGGACCAAAAAAAAGCAAAGGATGGTCTCGAAGCAAAGTGTTAGGTATGATCTTCTTGTTTTTGATTGTGCTGGTGATGGGCGTATACGTTACATGGCCAAAAGACGACACCGATGGTAAGAACAGTTCAAGTATTGTTATGCTTGAAACGAATATGGGGGACATAACAATTGAGTTGTACGATGACATGCCTATTACAACGGGAAATTTCAAGAAACTTGTCCAACAAGGAGTATACGATGGCACTATTTTTCACAGAGTGATTGATGGTTTTATGATTCAGGGTGGAGATCCTACTGGAACAGGATAT
>Ga0209636_10000234_pt1 | contig 49585 bp, 53 predicted proteins | sample DeeMarSWOR152_54_FD_187464 | JGI IMG/M metagenome (GOLD analysis project Ga0209636, IMG submission 187464) | Marine sediment microbial communities from White Oak River estuary, North Carolina - WOR-1-52-54 (SPAdes) (version 2) | ecosystem: Environmental > Aquatic > Marine > Intertidal zone >...
TTCCTTTTCAGCAATATGCTCGGCCATTTTCCAGACCCTGTAACTATGCCACCAATCATGGCCAGTATGTTCGCCGCTTAATTTCTTTTTCACATGTTCTGCAGTCCGCTCGATGATTTCGTTTTTATTCATAATGATAAATTAGAAGCATTCCAAAAAATATATTTATATATAGTGGTATAATCGACATCATACACATGCCGAGGTCGCATAACCCGGTAGTGCGCCGGTCTTGAGTTCACGGCCTTGAGACTGTTGAGACGTCAACGGCCGACAGGCTAACCGGTGTCCGCAAGGACTTGGGGGTTCAAATCCCTCCCTCGGCGCTTCTTCACTCATTCTAAATTTAAAAAGTTTAACTACACATTTATCAAATGATGATATGTTAACTGGAAGTATGAATGTATATACGGAAATTTTAGAAAATGCCAGAAAAAACAAAAACAGAACGGCTAGAACATGGATGATTTATCATCTATATAATTTGGAAGAGGCCGGATATGTAGACATTTTTCCAATTAAATGGTATGACATGATACTTTATCTTCTTTTGGTTGGTGTAAAGTACAAACTTACCGAAAGAGGCGAGAAGCTCTTAGACTCAGCCCAGAGCTGGGAAACTTTAAATTTATAAATCTGCGCTTTCATTAATAGCTTAGAGGACTTTCACGAGTTTAACGAGGTGAACGTTTCCGGAAAAGAAGTAGACGGAAATAAAGTACGTACTATTTCTGACTTAATCGAATTAAAATATGGTAAACTAAACTTACGGAGGGAACTTAAATGAGATTTAATAGGGACCGCGGTGGACGCGGTAGATATGGAGGATTTCGAGATCGTAGACCTAGTTACGACTTGCCAAAACCTGTAAAGGTAGGCGAGGAGTATGACGTTGAAATAAACGAAGTCGGCTCCAAAGGCGACGGTATAGCGAGAATTAAAAATTTCGTCGTATTCGTCAACGGCGCCAAAATGGGTGAGAAGATAAAGGTGAAAATAACTGACGTAAGAGGCAGATTTGCAATAGCAGAAAAGGTAGGCGCTGCTGAAGAGAAACCCGAAGAAGCCGAAAAAGAGGCTGAAGCAGAAGAACCATCTGAGACTGAAGGAGAAGTCGAAGCCGAAGAGGAAGGCGAAGCCGAGGATGTAGCCGAGGCCGAGGATGTAGCCGAATCGGAAGAGGATTCCGAATCAGTAGACGAATCTTCAGAAGAAGAGTAAGAAACTTTGGTAAGAAACTTTGTATAGATGAAGCTCGCAACGAGTCGATTTTCAGGTTTTTCAATTTTTAAAGTCCTAAATAGTCTAAAGTATAAAAATATATTATGGCCTTCGTAGAGCGAGGTATAATGGTTAAACAATCGAGAGTATCTTTCCTATATAACTATGCATTGTTAGGACTGACGTTGATATTTTTTGCACTGGTATGGGGAGAGTTCAACCTAACTTTCACTCTTTCCCCACAAACGTTTTCACAATTTTCAGATAGCATGGTTGTTCTCGGTTTTATGGCAGTAATCGCGATACTATTGGAAGAACCGGAGATCCAGCGCTGGCTTTCGCATTACCTGATAACAAACAACGAGCTGATAAAAGTCGAGGGCATAATAAGAAAAAGGAGGACAATCATACCTTATCAAAGCGTGTCAGATGTCCATGTCTACAAAGGCGTAATTGGTAGAATACTGGATTTCGGCAATATAGAAGTAGTCAGCTTTAAGAATAAAATAACCATGAAAGGTGTGCGCAACCCAGAACTGTTCTATAGGATAATAAACAACAAGATATCTGTAATGCGTGGCACAAAACACGCAGTCGTTACTGTTGAAGAAGGCATGAGCGAAGAAAAACAAAAGAGTGAGGACTGGAGAAAAAAACAAAAGTCTTTGGAAAAGAAGATGAAAACATTGAAAGAGAAAAAAGGCAAGGGAAGAGGCGGGATGAGAATATTTGGGCTAAAAATCCTTGCCAGCGACGAAGACGCAGAAGAAGCAATCAGAGAACCTTCGGCCGAGGAGGGAATCGAAGCAAAAAAGAAAAAACGTAAAAGAAAACAGAAAAAAAGATAAGCACGCCCTCACAATTATTTTGAATATTCGGCACATTGTCCTTCACTACGGCGTCGTCCTTCACCATGGCAGACGTATTTCATCGGAATAAATCATTAGAATAGACAGGTGGAAATTTTGAGTGATGGAATCAAAAGCGCATTTATGATAGAAGCAATAAACGCCTTTGTAATGGGCGCTATGTCCATAGTGATACCACTTTTAATGATAGAGCGTGGGTTAGACGTAGAATCTATTGGATTAATTTTTGCCGTGTTGCCACTATTTTCTCAGGTTGCGAGGACGACTTTCGCTATAGTTTCCGATTTCGTAGGACGCAAGCTATTCTACAAACTCAACAGCATATTGAACGTAGTTTTCATGGGTGTATATTATTTTGCCCATCATCCTATCCAGTTTCTATTGGGTAAGGTCGTAGAAGGCGTGCGCAACGCTTCTCTATGGTCTGTAAACAGGGCATATTTCATGGACCATTCTTACGAGAAGAAGGATATACTGATAAAGATGAGAGGCGTCAATGCTATCTTTTCAGCCATCGGTACTATAGCCGCAGGATTGCTGATTGCGATGCTATTCTATGAAAACACAATTTTAGTCTGCATATTGATATCACTTTTGATAATCCCTCAAGTTTTCAGGCTGAGAGACAAAATGAAACGCAACGTCTCCCTCATTTCGATAATCAAGTCATTCGACGTCCGTGGCAGAAACAGGGCTTTCAAGAACTTTATGATAATATATTTCTTTTCTGGTATTGCATGGGGCATGATTTCTGGCTACATACTTCCGCTTTTCTTACGTTTGATGGGGCACACTGAACAGTACATCGGGCTGATTTTGGGTGTTCGACTGTTGGCCATGGGCGCAGTTACATACTTGCTCGCGTCAAAGTTTTCAGGAAAGCGGGGAGTACTGCTAGGTGGCTTGTTTTTTGCACTTTCCATAGCGCTGCTTTCGTTTTCAACACCATCCACAGCTTACTTATTCATAATATTGCTTGGGTTAGGCGAAGCATTCGTCGCGGCCAGTTTTGAATATATGTTTGTAAAAGTTATAAACCATAACTCGTCTGCAGGCGATATTGGCATACTGATGTTTGGATTACATCTTGGGATGTCAATTTCTTTGGCAGCATCCGGCTTCATAATATCCTCAATAGGGTTCCCCACAATGTTTTTCGCTTCTGCGATGCTTTTCACGCTGTATTCGCTGGCGTCTTATTACAACCTTAGTTGAATAACGGCCCGATCTTTAGAATTGTAAACATTTAAAGCGCAGATTTGACAACTTATTTCTTATTGGAGGAATCTAACATGGAGTTGTATAAAATTGCTATACTTAAAGAATTCAAAGAATTCCTAACAGAGTACAAAATACTGCCACTAGCAATAGCGTTCATCATCGGCGGGGCGCTTACAACACTGGTCCAATCTTTTGTTAGCGATGTGGTGATGCCACTGATATCTCCTATTTTACCGAGTGGTGATTGGCAGACAGCTTCGCTGGCACTTGGCCCGATAGTTCTCAACTGGGGGTCTTTCCTAAACGCCCTGATAAATTTCGTAATAATCGCATTCGTAGTGTTCTTGATTGCAAAGATGATACTGAAAGAAGAAAAAGTCGCGAAAAAATAACTTTTCCTTTTATTTTTTTTATTTCAAGGGATATCTGATAAGGTTTAAAAATTGTATGCACAATCTTTAACTATGCCGATTAATGCAGGACCGGAGTATTTCAAAGCCGAGGAAAAATACCTCTCTGCCAAGAACCGCGAGGATAAGATAGATGCGCTTGAAGAGATGATAAGGAAGCTTCCTAAGCATAAAGGGACCCAGGTGCTACTTGGACAGTTGAAGAAGCGCTTGGCAAAACTGAAGAAAGAGTCTGAATTGCGCACAAAAGCTAAACCAAAATTTGTGATACGTAAAGAAGGTGCTGCTCAAGTCTGTATAGTTGGTCTGACAAACAGTGGCAAGTCGAGTTTGATAAACGCATCGACAAACGCAAGAGCCGAAGTAGGCGATTATGAATATACGACAAAGCGCCCGCAAGTCGGAATGATGGATTTTACTCGCGTTGGCGTACAGCTTGTAGAAATTCCATCGACTTTTACAGCAGATGTGATGGCGATTGTGAGGACATGCGATTTGGTTCTGTTCTTACTCGACGGCACAAAAGATTTGGAGAAACAGCTGGAAGATTTGTCTGGTGTTATGGAAAAAAACAAGTTATGTTTGAAAAAGATTTTAATAGTTGCTAACAAGTCCGACGAAAAGAGCAATAAAAACGTTCTTCAAGTATCTGCGAAAACATGTGATGGTTTAGAGACTCTTAAAAAAGAAATTTGGTCTCGCCTAGGTCTCATACGAATTTATACAAAATCAACAAAAGGCGAAAAGGCTGAAAAGCCGTTGACGCTTAAAAAAGGAGCGACTGTCCGCGATGTGGTGAAAGAAGTTCACAAGACGATGCTAAAGAATTTTAAATTCGCGCGCGTATTCAACAAGACAAAATACAGCGGCCGGAAAGTCGGACTGGATTATGTTTTATCGGATTTGGATGTTATAGAAATACACGCCGGGTGATTCTACGAAAAAATGTTCTGCAAAAATATACGGTGAAGTTTATGGATGCCCTTCGAATATTGCAGATTTTGAAATATCCATGGGCCTTTTGAAAAAGGCCGGCTTTGAAAGCGTAGATTCGCCAGAAAAATCAGACCTAAACATAATTTTCACTTGCATTGTAAAAACGCCGACCGAGCAACGCATGATAGACAGAATAAAAAAACTTGCAAAAACAGGAAAGCCAATGATAGTTGCGGGATGCATGCCAAAGACTTCGCAACGCGTGGTTGAAAAAATAAATCCGGCCGCGAGCCTTATGGGCCCGGATTCAATTGGGAATATCGCAGACGTCGTAAATGCTTCTTTAGAAAATAAAAAGGTCATTTTTGTTAGCGATGAGAGAAAAACAAAGCCAGGTCTGCCAAGAATTAGAAAAAAGAAAAATGTAGGCATCGTGCCAATTTCTATAGGGTGTCTCTCTGGTTGTTCATATTGTTCGGTAAAATTCGCACGTGGAAAGCTCAAGAGTTATTCTATAGATGAGATAGTTAAAGATATTGAATGTCTGGTGAAAGACGACTGCACGGAAATTTGGTTAACAAGTCAGGACAATGGATGTTACGGAGTCGACATCGGCACAAATCTAGCCGAACTTCTTCGAGCCGTTTGTAGAGTCAAAGGTGATTTTAAAATTCGCGTCGGAATGATGAACCCAGCGTACGTAAAAAACGAAAAATTACTAAACGAATTAATCGAAGCTTACAAAGACAAGAAGATACAAAAGTTCTTCCACCTCCCTGTGCAAAGCGGCAGCGATAGAATATTGAAATTGATGAAGCGTGGTTATATCGTGAAGGATTTTGAAAACATTGTTAAGCGGTTTAGGAAAGAAATTCCAAAGTTGTTCTTGAGTACTGATGTGATTGCTGGGTTCCCAGAAGAGACAGAACAAGATTTTCAATCAACTGTCGAGCTACTGAAAAGAGTAAGGCCAAATAAGGCCAACATATCTAAATTTGGTATGCGGCCAGGCACAGAAGCAGCGAACATGAAACAGTTAGATGTGAAAACGGTAAACGAGAGAAGCGCTAAGTTACATAAAATTATTTCCTCTTTTTAATTAGGGTTGACACGAGTTTCATAACTTCTTGCGGATCGGCGCGACCACGCACGCGGCTCATCGCTATTCCGTAGAGTTTTTCTTTTGGGGTGCTTGGGCTGTCCGCAACCAGTTGCTTTATTATTTTCCGAAGTTCTGCTTTTTTCAAAATTACAAGGTTTAATCTCTTCGTCGCTTCTAACAACGATTCGTCAGGATTTTCTACAAAATTTACAAGCAGCTCTGGGATGGACTCCTTCACTATCTTCTTTTTCGCAAGCGCAGAAAATATACTCATCAAATGTTTTTCTTCGAGCTTGTTAACATCGACTTTTTTCCTGCTTAACTCTTTTAGCGTAGATGTGAATACATTAGAAACTACGGTTGCATTGAGTCTTGGGCATTTTTTCATAATCTTTTCAAACATCTGCAAATAATCTGAAGTAATAATTTGAACTGCCAAATCGTTCGATAGTTTCATCTTCCTCTTGAACCTTGCAAGTTTTTTCGTCCAAGGCTCAGGCAGTTCTGAAACTATCTTCTTGACCCGTTTGGGATTGATAGTTATCGGGACTATGTCTGTTTCAGGGTACATGCGCGCAGCGCCTGGCAACGGCCGAGTGAAACGCGTGGTGCCATCTGGATTTGCTGCCCTCGTCTCGTGTACAACTTTTTTAGAAGTTTTCAACAATTCCAGCTGCCGCTCGACTTCTTTTTTGATAACTTTCGAAAGTAGGCTTAGTTCTTGTACGCCCTTTATTTCAACACGTGGGCCGTTTTTTACACTGACGTTTACATCTTGCCTTATGCTTCCTATCCCATGTTTTACTTTTCCTGTGCTACGGCAAATGATCCCGATTAAGTAAGCGATTTCTTGGACTTGTTCTGGAGTATAACCTTCTAGTATACCTGTCCCTATTTCCACCAGAGGTATGCCGAGTCTGCTCAAGCGGTATGTAACTTCTCCACCTTCTTCTTTAACTATAGCGGCCGCGTCTTCTTCTAATGATACATGCATGATTCCTATTTTTTTGTTGCCATATTTCAACCAGCCGTTCATGCCGACTACCATAGTTCTCTGGAAGGCTCCTGTATTGCTACCGTCAGTTATGGTCTTACGCATAACATGTATCTCGCTTGGTATGTCACAATCCAGTAAGAGCGCGATTTCTATTGCGATCCTGAGGGCTTCGTGATTTATATCGTGCGGCGGCTCTTCGTCCAATTCTACTAGGCATGTTTCCTCTGGGACAATCTGATAACTAAATACACGGTCTCGAAAGAATTCGTATTGTACCGCGGCATCGACCTCCCCGAGCTCGCTAGCCACTGGGTGCTGCCTTCTAGTCACCTCTGTTTTTATTTTTTTTTGCTCAAAATCGGCAGAGCAGTTACAGAAGAGTTTGTGTTTGGTATCGAGCTGCTGATGTATCTCCAGGCCAGCTTTCATTTTAAGTTTTTTATAATTTGTTCCCTCTTCCTTTTTTTTACCTTTGAATTTTTTTTTCATAGCAAAAACGCCTCTAATTCTGTACGGTCGGATATTTCACCAGTTGTGTTCTTCAACATCATCTCACGTACTTTGTCCATCTTTTTGGTATGGCCCAACACCCACATTAGTTTGACTAACGCAGTTTCAGGTGTCCAGTCGCAGCCGTTGCCTATAACTCCGATTTCATTAAGCAACCTGCCTGCCTCGTATACGTTTAGATTTAATCGGCCGTAAATCGTTTGAGGCGCGATTACAACTGGTATGCCCGACTCCACAAGCGTACGCAAAACAGGGATTAAGCTTTTTGATAACGGGTCATTGGAAGGATTCGTAGGCACATGGCCAAGACCGGTACCAGCGATGACAATACCGTCGTAAAAATCCATAATACCTTCGAATAAAGCGGGATCTATCCCTGGATAACTATAAAACAGGCCGACACACGGATTTATTTTATCGTCCAGAACCAGTTTACCGGTTCCTCTGTGTTTGTAATCGTTTCTCATCGGCTCAATCTCTCGATTTTCATAAAATACTTTCGCGAATGGCAGCACGTTTATGCTGCGGAACGTATCCCTTCTGCTTGTGTGCATCTTACGTACTTTTGTGCCTTGGTGGAAGAAACAATAGTCGTCTGCAATGTTTGCGTGCATGCATACGCCCACCTCAGCTATATTAGATTTGGCCGCAAGTGCTGTGCCGCATACCAAGTTCATCTCGTTGTCGCTACTACCGCGGTCTGAGCTGCGTTGCGCGCCGACAAGTACAACAGGAACAGTCGGGTTTTGCAGCATGAAGCTTATCGCAGCGGCTGTGAAGTGCATGGTGTCTGTACCGTGCATTAGCACTATACCCTCTACACCGCTCTTTATCTCCTTCGCTGCTTCACGAACGATTGCCTGCCAGTGCTGGGGAGACATGTCTTCTGAAAATAAATCGAAGAGCTTGCGGCCCTTTATGTTTGCTATCTCCTTCAATTGTGGGAAGCTTGTTATCAGGTCGTCTGGAGAAAATGCAGGGAAAACAGCCCCTGTCTTGTATTCTACACGGCTTGCAATCGTCCCGCCACATCCGAGGATTGAAACAGTCGGCATGCTAGGATCTTTTTTCACTTGCAGCTTTGTCGGCCTGAACGCTAACCTCTTACCACCCTTTAGCTTTCTTATGCTAAGGCCCTTTTCATACTTTATTCCGATGTTGTAACCGTTGTCAAGCTTTATGACAATGTTAGTTCTGTCACCAAGACTGATTCGTGGCATCAAAATACCTTCGTACGACTGCTTACCCTTTGTTATTTTTACACGGCTGCCTATTTTCAGGCCTTTTTTCTTCAACAGCTCTTCTATTTCTTCAGGATACAAACAATCACTGAAATAATTATGAACCGAGGTGTTTAAAACAGATACATTTTGTGCATGCTTATGCCACTTAAAAATAGTAACATGCTGAATAACATGGCCTGCATATAGTGGTAAAGTACGGTAGTTGGTGGTAAAATATGGTAGTAAAGACGTTTAACTAGAGCTATTTTTGTGAGCGTTTGGCAAAGGCAGTTTAGCGTCGGTTGTTACATTCAGACCCAACTGCTTTAAAGGCATCTCGTCGCCTATGTCCATCAGGTGCGTAGTGTGCATTTCACAACGCCTTAATTCAACCAAAGCATCCATGCATCTGCGTGCATTTTTTTCTGTTACAGCAGTGGCGGCCAACGCATCTAAAACGTCCTTAACTTCTAATGATGTGGTCCTAGAACCCATAACTCTTTTTAATTCTGTCACACTTTTGATCACAACCGGGGATATTACGTCGATTTCATCCGGTATTTTTTCAACAGTTTTTATTGCATTTAAAATAGCAGCCGATTCTGCATGTAACAAAGACGAGTTCTTGCCTGTTACGATTATAAATTTGCCAGAGTCGTCCACAATTTCGATCGCCGCGCCGCAGAATATTCCCCTGTAACCCTTACCTTCTTTTTCTCTTCTTCTGGCGTCTTGTTCTGCTTCCCTTGCCGGTACAACAACAGGACGGTCTTCAGGATTCACACCAACTCTTTTCATGATTTTGTCCATTCTATCAAGCGTGTCATGAGTGGTATCCCCTTCCACGAATTCTCTATGGTATCTGAAATAGCGCCTTATTATTTCTTCTTTACTCGCCTCGCGGACCGCATCATCGTCGACTATCCCTTCTTTGGCCATATTGACTCCCATGTCAGTCGGCGACTTGTATTTAGCTAGCGAGTCGTCCTTACCTACAATCTTCTCTATTATAATTTTCATTATCGCAAAATTCTCTACATCCCTGTTATAGTTGACAGCTGTTATGCCATACGCCTCCTTATGGAAGGGATCTATCATGTTATAATCCCCTATGTCTGCTGTTGATGCTTCGTACGCAATATTAACATGGTGTTCAAGCGGCAGGTTCCATATAGGAAAGGTCTCGAATTTTGCAAATCCCGAATTGATACCGCGTTTCCTATCGTTGTAAACCTGTGCCATGCAGAACGACATCTTTCCGCTATTCGGCCCAGGCGCGGTGACAATTACGATTTTATGCTCAGTCTCAACATACTCTTGCCCGCCATAACCATTATCGCTTACAACAAGGTCCAAATCTCTAAGATAGTTTGGTATTTCATAATGCACAAATACGGGTACGTTTCTGTTCTTGAGCCTTTGCCTAAATTTTTCTGCAGACTTTTCGCCTGCAAAACGATTTATTACAACAGCTGAGACATCTATACCAAGTTCACGCAAATCGTTTATGTCTTTGAGTATTTGGTCTTCGTAAGTCAATCCAAAATCTCTTCTGATTTTTCTTCTTTCGATGTCTTTTGCGCTTATGCAATGTATCATTTCTATTTTGCCGCCCAATCGCTGAAGCATCTTTATCTTTGTTTCTACTTCATAACCAGGAAGGACCCGTGAGGCATGGTGGTCATAACGCAACTTGCCACCGAATTCTAGATAAAGTTTATCGAACAAAGAAACGCGGTCGAGTATTTTTTGTATCTGGGCGGTTAGGTACCTTTTTGTATCAAATCCTATTTTTCTAATCATCTATTCATCTACCTAAATTAGAAATTAATAACTACTTTGGTCTGCGCGGATTTATTTTTTTCTCAAGTTTCACTGCTTCTATTTCGCGAACATTATTTCTATGACGTCTTTGTTTTTTAATTCGTAATCAGCGGCCAGTTTACGTTTGCTGCGTACGTCTATGCCGCATATGAATTTGTCGCCTAGTTCTGAGTGAACCTTGTATGCCAATTCTTTCACTGTTGTCCCGCGAGGCACGATAAAAGCGTCTGGAAGTATACGGCCGTCTTTGTCGCTCAATTTGTTACGGTCAGCCACAGGATAAACTACTATACAATCTAATAGATCGAAGATGGCATTGCCCAGGCACTGTTGCACGCCTGTAGAGCCGTATTTTGCCAATATACGCATCTTTATGAATTCGAGCGCATTCTTTTGTTGTTCGTCTAGGCCTGTCTTGGTTGTGAAGCTGTTGCCAGGTAGATAATCTATGTACCCCCTTTCAGCGGCGCGTTTTAAAGCGATTTCAGCTTCGGCGCTTGTTGGGATTATTTTGGAACTATCCGAATATTTTTCCCTGAGCGATTCGAAATTTTCCTGCGCTTTTGAAAGGTCTATTTTGTTTGCAGCGATTATGATTGGTTTTGATGATTTACGCAATTCTCGCGCAAATGCTACAACACTTTCTTTGTTTTTCAAATCTAATTCTATGTCTAATTCATCAATTTTATTCAGTGCCTTTTCAACATCAGATTTTCTAATCTCCAAACCAGTCAATTGTTCTGCCAAAATGCTTAATAAGTCGGCCTTACCGAGTTTTGCTATCTGTCTTTCGAATTTTTTTAACGCCTTTTCAATCATGCCCGCGAACCATAAATCAATTTCTTCTTCCAGAAATTCTATGTCTTTTTGCGGGTCGCCCTCGCCTGGGTTGCCCTCAGCGTCTGTCTCACCGGTCGCGTCAACAATATGAACAAGCACAGACGCCTGCCTGAGATCGTCCAAAAACTGATTTCCAAGGCCACGGCCCTCGTGTGCGCCTGGCACCAGGCCTGCCACGTCTACTATTTTTACAGGTACAAAACGTTTGCCATCTTTGCAATAACCATGATTCGGTTTGCATACAACTCCGAACTCCCTACATACGCAATCCACAATTACATGGCCTACGCCGACGTTCGGCTCGATTGTAGTAAATGGCACGCTGGAAATTTTTACGTCTATCATTGTCATTGCTTTGAACATGCTCGACTTTCCAGAATTCGGCTTTCCGACTAGTCCTATTATCACATAACCACTAATTACATCTATAAAGCGTGAAACTAATAAATCTCATTTTGCCTTTACCAAGAGGCAACACATTCTTCCCAATATGTTGTAAAATCTCATCATGCCGACAGTAATAACAACTGATATGCACGCGCCAGTGCCTAGGAGCCCGCCGTATCCTTTAAATGTAGGATTAGCTAGTAAGAACACCGCTGCAAAAATAATCCCACCCACCAACATCCATTTACGAGATGGTATCACTTTTTCAGAGCTCATCGCAACAAAGCTCGCGCCCATTGCAACAGGCGGAATAGTTGGTGGGAGCACTTGTGCCGCAGCTCCGATTTTCGGAATTAAATAAAAAATTAAGCCAAATAGTAAAGAAACGAATGTCGATGCTTTGACTGGTCCAAGCTTCCGCCAGATGTTCAATTCCTGTGTTATCAAAGCGGCCGAAACGCTTGTTGTTATAATCATCATCTCATACATGAAATCACTTCACATAAACATAGTCAACATCTTGGCGATCAGGGACCCTATGAAAGCTATGGTGCCCATCTTACCGCCTATGCCCACAAAAACTTCTTTAGCAATAACGTATACGATTCCCGCGATTAGCCCTGCGAGCGCAACCATCCAAAGCTGTGTGAAAATGAGTTCAAAGCTCATACCAACAAAAGCCCCGCAGTACACAGGTGCAGACAAAGATTTCCAATCTTTTCCTACCCCTTCAGAGACAATCCCGTATACTAATCCGACTGCAGCGGCTGCTATGACAGGTCCTGCGCCTTTAACGCTTATTACGAATGTCACGATTGACGCAAGAGTTACGCTAATTAAAACTGCGAAGTCGTTCTCAAATCTTTTACCTTTAAAACCGAGTTCAATTTTTACAAAATATAGGCCTTCTGCCAATAAAAGCACACCTATTAAAAGAAGTGTTTTTACCAAAGGAGCAGCCTCGTATATCATCATTATGTAAAAAAACAGCAAAAACGAAGAGAGCGAAATAAATGCAAAGAGACTTTGGCGTGAAAATCTTCTTGTTGAATATTTTCTATCAGCGGTAATGTTTCTGCCAGAAATACCAACGCCCATTAATTAAATTCATTTTCTGCCGAAATTAAACCTTTTCAAATAGTATACTTTTTCATTTTTATAAATACTATTATCTAAAAAATGATTTCATAAGAGGATTTGAATAAATTTGGGGTTCTTTTAGATGTCAGATAGGCCTGAAAGGGTTGCGGTCGTCGACCGTGAACTTTGCAAACCGAAAAAGTGTCAGTTGTTATGTCAGCGATTATGCCCGGTCGTGCGGTCAGGAGACGACTGCATAACATACGAAGAAGGCCAAAACGGCCAAAAACGAATAAAAATAGACGAATTGTTGTGCGTGGGGTGCGGCATATGTGTTAAGCGCTGTCCATACAGCGCGCTGTCGGTTGTAAACCTACCTAAGCAGCTTAAAGAAACGCCTATACACAGGTTCGGTGAGAACGAATTCGTGCTATACAGACTGCCGATACCCTCGCCAAAAGACGTTGTCGGAATAGTCGGGCCAAATGGTGTAGGTAAATCGACTGCTTTACGTATACTTTCAGGCGAGCTCAGACCCAATCTTGGGAATTTTGAATTAAAAAAGAAAGAAACAAACTTTTCTGAAGCTATAGATATGTTCCGCGGCACGGAGCTGCAGGAATATTTTGAAAATTTAGAAAAAAAAGAAGCGCGCACATCAATTAAACCGCAACGCGTGGACCAGATACCAAAATTCTTTCACGGGACTGTTGACAAGCTGCTTGAGACAGCGGATGAAAGAAACATAGTAAGGAACATGGTTAAAGAATTTGGTGTTGAAGGCGTGACCGATAGAGAAATTTCAAAGATATCCGGCGGCGAGTTGCAGCGAATAGCAATAATAGCTTGCATAGCACGCGACGCTGACATATATTATCTCGACGAGCCGACAAGCTTTCTAGACGTTTTCCAGCGACTGAAAGTTGCAAAGCTTATAAGAAAACATTGTACAGGCAGGTCTGTAATGATTGTTGACCACGATCTGGCTACGCTCGATTTCTTAGCAGACCGGGTACACATATTTTATGGAGTGCCTGCTGTCTACGGTATTGTGTCTAAACCGTACAGCGTGCGCGTGGGCATCAATACTTTTCTTGACGGTTACATAAAAGAGGACAACGTACGATTCAGAGAAGAACCGATAAGCTTTCTCGACGCCTCTATGTCGGCCAAATCGGTATCACTTGAGGTACTGGTTTCTTTAAGCAATATAAAGAAGTCCTTTGGAAAAAACGCTTTCAGGCTGGAAGTAAGTTATGGAGATGTCCGAACGAAGGAGGCTCTAGCAGTGCTTGGCGCCAACGCATTAGGTAAAACAACCTTAGCGAAGATAATGGCAGGCGAGCTGGGTGTTGATACAGGCGAAATAACAGGCGGGGTCAAAATCTCTTACAAACCACAGTACATAAAAACAGATTTCGACGGCACTGTTCAAGAGCTGCTTTCAAAAACCAGACCGATTACAGACGATTTCAAAAATACTATAATAAGGCCGTTGGGGATCGAAAAACTTCTTGAAAAGTACGTAAACGACTTGTCAGGAGGCGAATTGCAGCGTATAGCCATTGCTATATGTCTTGCTGATGACGCCGATTTATATATACTAGACGAGCCGTCTGCGTTTTTAGATGTCGAACAACGCCTGTCCTTAGCGAAGCTGGTAAATAAAATAGTCGAAGCAAGTGAGAAAAGCGCTTTTGTCATAGATCACGATTTGTTGTTTTTGAGCCAAGTCGGCCGCCGTGGTATGGTTTTCTTAGGCAAGCCCGGCATCTTTGGCAAAGTAAAAAGCGTAGAAACCATAAAAGGCGCCTTCAACAAATTCCTAGCAGATGTTGGCATCACTTTTCGCAAAGACCCCCAGACAGGCCGGCCGCGTGCGAACAAACCAGACTCACAATTAGACAGAGAACAAAAAGAATCCGGAGAATACTTTTACATTTAATTTCATATTTAGTGGGCCGAATTCCAGAGAATTCATTATTTGCAGAAGCTTCTTATTTCAGCGACAAGTCTTTCGATGTTTGTGAGCCGGGCGTTTATGGCCTCGTATTGCATACGCAAGTTTTCCATCCTTGAGATTATGAGGTCCACTTCGGCCTTAGAACTCATTGGAGGCATCTGTACTGCAACTGTCGTACCAGTTGTGCCTGTAGACGGCATTGTACTTGTTGTCGTACTGATGGGTGTGTTTGGCTCATCTATATAATAGTCTTCCTTTTTCTTTCTTCTGAGAAAGCTAAAAATACCCATAGATTAATTTTGGTTTTGAGAGAAATTAAATATATTATTTAAGAAAAACATAAGATTTGTTTATACATGATACCCAGGAAGGCCTTTAATATGCCTAAGCCAACTGAGACGAACAAAACGTACATAAAGGTTTTTTATCCTTACGAACGAAGGTTGAGAGACAAGATAAGGTCAAAGCGCGGGCCGACAATAACTGTTTCTGGGCCGTCGGGTTCCGGGAAAACAACAATATCTAAAGCCGTAGCAAAGGCGATGAATTTAAAATACGTGGCAGCTGGCCAGATTTTCCGCGAACATGCTAAAAAATACGGCATGTCTTTGCAAGAGTTTTCTAAATTCAGGAGCAAGAGCGTCGATTACGAGATGGATGTGAATACTATGGAACATGCGATGCGTGGCAACTGCGTTATAGACGCGCGTTTATCTGGCTGGGTTGCAGGCGACTGGGCAGACGCCAAAATTTACATACATACGCCTACCAACCTACGTGCAGAGCGTGTCGCAAGGCGTGATAACATATTGAAGAAAGCCGCTTTAAAAATAAACAAGCAACGCGATGTAGAGGACAATAAAAAATACAAAAAACTCTACAAAGTCGACCTTTTCGATACATCTATTTACGACATAATAATAGACAACGGCAAGCTGACGCTCGCTCAGACCAAAAGGACACCTGTTAAAGCAATAAGAACTTTCTTGAAAAATAAAAGAGGCGCTAAGAAAAAGAAACTGAAAAGTATAAAAATAAAATAAGATTAGGGTAAAATCAAAGTTCCTATGGTTTCGTCTCCTAATAATGCGGCCTTTAAAGATCCTTCTTTTAAACCGCTTACCACTTGGCCCTTTATTCCGTGTCTTGCCCCCTCCACTAGTTTTTCTATTTTGCTTTCCATACCCCCAGTTACGTCTGCCACGTTCGTGCTGTACTGTATTTTAACTTTTCCTGTTTTTTTTCCAGAATAGATTCGTTCTACAAATATTGCACTAGGAGAAGTCTTTGGGTCTACTGTGTATACACCTTTAACGTCGGTTACCGCAACTATTTTATCGGCGTTCCACAGTTTTGCGAGCGATACGATTAAGTCGTCGCCTGATATTATTTTTCCGTCTTTTAAGACGTCCCCATACGTAGACAATATCTTATCATTTTCAATCAGTTTTTCCGTAAGTTCCCACATCTTACTTATCTCAAACTGGCCGTTGACAAACTCGCAGCTTTCTGACGGTGGGACTGACACAACGTCAAACCCCATCTTCCTAAACTCTGAGACTATTTTTTCGTTCAAATACCTTACAGATTTACGGATATCTTCATCAGGCCGTTTAAGATCGACTAAATAATGACCAAACGGACCAGCGCCGTTAACAAGAATAAATCTCAGCCCACTCTCGCCCACAGCTTCTTTAATTTCTCTTCCAATCTTTCTGATGACATCGTATCTTATATATTTGTCTGCCTGTTCTTTTATTTCTTCGATTTCCAAAGGAAAATAATTCACATCCTTATACGTGACAACCGAGCCTCCGAGTTTTATAACGATCTTCATGTCTTTTTCACTTTCACGCATGTAATTCTTGTTAAACATTTCTAGTCAAAGCTAAATTAAAAAAATAGAAATAAAAGCCTTTCTTTGGCCGAGATTTCAGCACAGATTTCAGTACAGATATAACGCTTAACCAACCGTCTTGTAAAGCCTAGGCGGCCCGCCAGAGAGCTCTTCTTTTTCGAAGGGTACGCCGTACTCTTCTCTTATAGCAACTTCAAGCTTGTGCGTGCGCTCTTTCAGAATCTGCATATACCTTCTGCGCACTTCGTTGTATATGAGCCTGTGGTATAACCATACAAAAGGCAGGGCTATGGCCTTTTCAAAGGCACTTCTGGCATTATATTCAGTTGCCAAAAGCACCTTTATCTCCACCCTACAAATGCCGTTTGGTTTTTCAGGGTCAGAAGGCTGATATCCGTGCATCCTCACTCTAATTTGTGGTCTTGTGAACTTGTCAAACTTCCAGTCATCAAACCACATTTCTACAAAAAACTCAGGCGGGTCGCTTGTCACATCCCATTTGAAACTTCTTTCGAAGATGTTCTTTCCACGGCCGTGGTATACGCTTTGCAGTAATCCCGATAGCTTAAAATACAATCTGAACGGGTCCTTTCCTTTGTAATCTATAGTTGTGACGCCTGAAGGTGTAAGTACTTCTTCGCTTATTTTATATACCGGTATTGGTTTCCCCACAACTCCCACGTCCCTATATCTTCTAATAATAAATTGGTTTCATCCCACTTAATTTTTTGGAATTACAGGAAAATCAATATCTGGCCTTAGTAAGGAGGTTAAAGAACTCCTTAAGCTGGTCCTGTATTAATAACATAGCGTCCCTGCATTCTGCTAACCATTTGTATCTTTGGTTGTAATAGAAAACACGATGCCAAAAAGTCCTCAACATCTCGTAAAAGAAACTCTTCTCCCAAAGCGTATCCTGCGGATATTCTGTCCTTATCATACCTCCTATTCTGAACCTCACAGAACCTTCCTTGTCAAAGTCTTTGCTGGGTTTCATACTTCCGTTCATAGTTATTTCCAAATACATATACGAGAATTTGTCAAGGTCTTTCATTATCTCAAACGAAGCACTAAACTTTTCATCAGGTCCGCTGCGGTCCCATTTGAAATTCTTTTCCTGTATGTTCTCGCGCGGGATGTTTAGGTCCCTTGTCAGTATGTCTAGAAGTTTCGGGTAAGCCTTATCGGGATTGGGACCACTGTAACTGAACTCCATCATAGGCCTCAGTGTGAGGCATCTGTCTTCTAACATCAGCTTTGCTCGCGCGAATACAGGCATATAACCACTTAAGTGAAATCTAAATTAACATAATCCTACTGTCTATTACAAATTTTATTAAAACGAATATTAAAATATAATATAGGATGCTATGGTTTTGAAACTAATAGGTGGGGTTTCACTAGTTGCCGGGCTAGCTCTTTTGATAGGCGCACCAGGTGACAGGGTACAAATAACGGCGTACGGAAACACAGGCAGGCTGTTAGGTTTAATATTCATAATAATTGGTATAGTGCTGATAAAATTGTAAAAATTCGGTAATTTTATGGGAAGCGCAATATGTGGACTTTACAACACAAAAGAAGCCAGAATGGGCCATACACCAGAGTGGGGCATAAGCAGAGGGGGATTTATAGTAGAGGGCGAACTTTTTCACGTATCCCCGCTTTCTGTAAGCGAGTGGAACATAAATTTTACATCTTTTCCAGGCAAATGTAGTGCATTGCTTTATAGCCTATTGTTCTGGCTGTCGAAATGGGGGTACAAGAATTTCAAAGTGGATGACATTGTTGAAGTTTCGCCTATGGATCAAAAATACTACCAGATTACTGTTGGTCAAAAGCAGGCACTCGAGCGTCAGATAAAGGACGGTCTAGCAGGCGTACGGAATGCAATTTCAGACTTCGAGCTGATTTTTCACGACCTGCGAAAATACAAGGACTTCGTGCAATATTTCGAGGAGCGAGAAAATGCCCTAAAAGAAAAAGACAAACAGAAAAAAGAGGAGATGCTCACAAAGGCCGAACAGAGTTTGAAAGCGATTTTTATAGACCAAGTCGATGTGCACACAGGAGAGTACGTTGCGCTTAAGCTAATCGCTCCTCGCTGGCCTACTATCATAGCGGACTTTATGAGACTAAAAGACGAAGACACGAACCCTAATAAAATAGCAAAGGATTACAAAGTTTCAGAAGCAGAAGGAGTAGTGCTAGCGACAAAGAACAAACTATACGTTGACTGGAGACAAACATTCGAAAACACTGTCAAGATGAGATACCAGCGGTTTTTTGACCAGGTAAAGGCACGTAAGTTTTCTATAGACGAATATAAGAGGATGCTAAGGCCTTACATACAAAGATACAGGTCTATAAACGAGGTAGGTCCGGGCAAGCCAAGCACATGGGTCAGGCCTGGTGCGCAAACAGCTTCTTTTGATAGCGTGACATTGTGGTCTTTCAAGGAGCTAACACCAGCAGAACACGGGAAGCCTTCGTTTGAAGTTGAACGCGGAAGCTGGAATATTTTAAGAATCCCCCTTTTCCCAAAAAGCTTTAAAGAGGTAATCAGAAAAAACATGGATTACCTGAAAAGGAATAATGAATTTGGGGAGGACTTCACTTCTTTAAAGATACCGCCGACAGGCATAGAACCGCTTGACAAATGGGTTTGGACTCTTTACAAGTATATAGAAGACCACTATAGTAGAAAATCTGGTCTTGAAATCAGATTCACCTTGGCAGAACTTTTTAAATATAGAGACGAATTTATTGGCAATAGCAGTTGGGGCAATCACGCAGAGCCTTATTATAAATGTCTTGACACAGATGTCGAACGCATCGTAATAAGATTACCTGACGGCACAGACTTAGAGGACATGACATTCTATCCGATACACTTTTTCCTTGACAGCTACAATATGATGTTTTTAAGATATTTGGAAATAAAGGCCCAGGAAAAAGAGCTTAACATGTATATCGATGAAATGCTGGGTGAAACTACAAAAGGCAAGAAAATCGGAGAGCTCTCCAAAGAATATGAAAAACTTTTCGAAGTATATGAGAGCAAAACCGAACCCGAAAAGAAAGAGGAAATAATAAACGGCAGAAGCTTGCGTACATATAGAGAAAAGGCGCAAAAACAAATAGAAAAAGAAGCCCAGGAAATGAACAGACCTATCAAATTTTTAAAGAAAGGCCCGTACGAACCGACATTCGACGACAGAGTGACAGGACCCTGGTTCACTGATATAGGAGGTGGCTTTGCTATGCCAGTAGCAGGCTTTTTGAAGACAAAGTTCGGCGTGCCTGGTTTCACATTCCCTGGAGTAAAATAATAAAAGTTAAGTCGACCGATTTGGAAAATGTACCAGTTCGTAAAAGGCAACTATAAAGGTAGCGATTATGGCAAACTTACCAGACCCTCAGTTCAAAGTTGGAGTATCGTCAGGTATCTATGGTGTTGCGCACCCGGCTGATTTGGCATCCATTGTTCGCAAGTTGGGGTTCGCGTTAACACGCGGAACAAACACGATTGAATTGGCCGCAGATGTGCCCCATGAAATAGACTATACTGAAGGAGACGAGCTACGTCGCGTAGCAGAAAAGCAGAACCTTACGCTTTTACTACACGGCTCTCTGACAGTTCCTATGGCTATGCCAGAGCGGGGCGAATGGAGAGACGCGCAGAACCATATAAGAAAATCCATACGCTCTGCTATAATGGGAGGTTGCAAATATGTTAACTTCCACGCTTGCCTTAATTTCTGGCTTGAGATGATGACGTACGGTGGCAGAAAACTGACACTTGCGTTCTGCGACCATAATGGAAAATTTATCTCTAAAATCCTTTATGAAAGTCCACACCTTAGAGAATGGTTTGTACAAAAAAGATGGAGAGAATATGCAGGCGACATATTAAAAACCGAAGAAAACGTTCAAATCAGGAGGCAAGCAGAGCTCGAGGCCATAGAAAAACGTAAAGAAGGAGTGGGCAACGAAGCTGCCCAGAGACCCGAGTCCCCCAAAACAACATCGGAAATTGAAGCAGAACGTACACAAAGGCTTTATACAGATGCAGTTAGAGCAAAACTTGCGAGTAGCGACGAAGTCAAAAGAAGGTGGGATAGTGAAGAACTACGAGGAGTTATAGGAATGATAGACGGTTATCATATAATGGCCCATTACCTATACTATGAAAACGATCCCATATGGCAAGCGATGGCCGCTATGTATCCAAAAGTTATTGAAAAATATAGAAGTTTACAGTTTGAAGGGAAATTGTACGAATATTCACCAGGTAAGTTTAAAGGTGTTAACAATGTCGCTAAAGAAGATGTCGATTATTGGTTGGACGCTGCTTGGCGGAAAGCAGAGCAAGACAACGACAGGGAATTCAAAGAATTCTTCTATTCTGTATGTGCGGCCAAATATATTGAAGGCCACATATCTGCAGCTTTAGATTATTTGTCAGAAGAGAAGAAGCCCGGTATGGACGAAATAGTCTTCGAAAGTATAGAAAAGGAGCTTGAAGACAAAAAGGGGATAGACACTTTCAAGAAGATTGCAAAGGATCTGAAGATAGCTATCGAGATACCTGATGCCCGTTCAGCACAATATGCAGGCCTTTACTTGATATGCCGTACCAAACAAATATACGCAGCTATCAAAACAATACGCGAGATATTGAAAGACAAAGGCGGAGACAGGCTTTTCATGCTCATAGATTTCGAACACATAGCCACACAAGGGTTCGATCCACTGACAGAAATTAAGGAATTTGCAAAACTTGCCCCAGACGCAGGCAAACATATAATTTCTCTCCATGTTACAAAGCCGACACCATTACACCATCACATACAAGTAGAGATAGGTGATATAGACGTATACAAATTACTTTACGAACTTCGTACAGTTGGACTCGGTAGACACCACACAACTTATCTGATATATGAGCGCGGCGGGGACAAAGACCCGTTCAAACAAAGCGTGACTGCCATACGCCTGATGGTGGACCAATTGGAAAAAGACACAAAACCAGAAGAGCTTTTGACAAAGTTGGAGTTCTTCGGAGTCGGAGGGCCGAATATAGCTTCGTTCGAGCGGCAACGTACGATTATACGACAGCATGCAAGGGATCCTATAGAAGGCCTGTTGGTTATGCCAGAAGAGGCGCACACATTTCTTGGCAAGGCTGCGACCGAAAAACCGGGCGGCGCCGAAAAATGGAAAAAAGAAGAGCTATCCTAGTTTTTGTCTGTTCTAGTTTTGGCCTGCTAGAAAAACAGGCATCAGTGTAACCATTTTTTAACTACTTATAAGTGATAGTAATCTTTATATACCCCATATAATAAAGCATATATATGCCTATGAAACACGAAGCCAAAAAAAGCAAATCTAAAGAAACCCGTTTTTCAAGCCTAGAAAAGGAGCTTGAAGACACGAAGCTTGTCAAGAGTCCTGATGCCATGGTGGGATCCAAAAAACAAAAAGACAAAAAAGAGCTCATAGAAAAGGTTGTCAAATTCACAAACATAGCACGCAACCAATACGGCAACTCGATAAAATCTGTACTTATTTTTGGTTCTGCTGCGCGTAACGAGATGAAAAAGACATCAGACGTAGACGTCTGGGTTGTTCTGGACGATACGGCCACAAAGAGCTCGGCTGACTTGAACAATATAACCAATCATTTGTATCTGATTGCCCATGAGATAAAGGACTTGCATATACAGACTACTATGCTAACGGAATTCTGGCAATGGGTAAAGGTTGGCAGCCCGGAACTTGTCAACTTTTTGAGATATAGTTTGCCTATCTATGATACAGGATTTATCAAACCTGTAAAGCGCATGCTAGAGATGGGGCTTATACCACCAAGCGAAGAGACTATAAAACTCAAGTCAAGAGGATCCTATGCCAGATTGAGAAAGATAAAGCTTGACATAAAATCTATGGTTTTCGAGTTAAGGTACGCAGCTACAGACATAATACAGGCCGTTGTGATGCATTATTACAAAGCCCAACCTGATCAAAAAGCTATACCAGAGTTTCTTGAAAAAATGATAAAGGAGAAGGGGCTAGAAAAAACCTATCTGGAAAAGTTCAACGAACTCAACAAGATGTGGAAGGATCTAGACCATGGCAAAGTAAAAGAAGCCGATGGTGAATATCTTAACCGTGCACTAGAACTTACAGGCGACATAATAGAACGCATGAACAGGCTATTGCCTAAAGAATTTCAGGTGGAAAAAAAGAAGAAAAAGGAAACAGAAAAATAATTGAGGAGTTGTTATGAAAAAGGGAAAGAAAAGGAGTAAAACAAAAGAAGGGCCGAAAGGGAAAAAGAAACCCGAAGAGGGTAAAAAGCCTCTGCTGACCAAAGAAGAAAGAATGAAAGAAGTCAAAAAGTTCACAAAAGAGGTGTTAAAAAAATACGGAAAACTCGTAAAGTGTGTAGTAGTTATGGGTTCTGTTGCTAGAGAGGAATTCAAACCAAAGAGCGACATAGACGTTTTTGTGGTAATCGACGATACAAAAACTAAGGTTACGAGGGAGCTCCATGATAAGATAGACGCGGATATAGAAAAAATAGCAAAAAGTACCTCAGAAACGCTCTCTGTTCAACCGAGCTACACTTTAACTGAGTTTTGGGATTATGCCCGTGTATGCCACCCGATAATCTACAATTTCATAAAAGAAGGCATAGCTGTATACGATGCAGGCTTTTTCATGCCTATAAAGCGGCTACTTAACATGGGCCGCATCCCGTCGACGCGCGAAGCAATCGAAAGCTACATGGAGGGCGCGCCCAAGAAGTTAATGCGTGCGAAAACCGTCAAGCTGCTTATGCTTGCAGAAGATTGCTATTATGCGATGCTGAACACGACGCAGGCTGTGTTGATGTTTATGGGGCTTGCGCCGCCTGTGCCTAATAAAGCATACGAAGATGTGAAAAAATTCCTAGTCGAACCAGGCATACTTGAACCACAATATGCTGAGTGGTTAAAGGAAATCATAGAGGTCCGTAAAAAGATTGAGCATAAAGAGATGATGGAAGCTCAGGGCGCTTTTGTGGACGAGTGGTTGGAAAAAGCAGAGAAATATGTGGAGAAGATGTTCGGCCTGCTGAATGCGTTGGAACTACGAAAGAGGGAAAAGATATTGGAGCGGACGCACGAGGTGATGCACAAGGCAGCCATCACAGCTTTAAAAAGCCTGAAGAAAATGCCTGAAAAAGAATCACAGATACCCTCAGTGTTCAAAAGGGAGCTCGTAGACAGCAAGTTAATAGAAGGCTATTATTGGGACATATGGAAGCGTATAGATGATATGAAAAAGAAAATTGATTCAGACAAGAAGTTCATAAAAGAACTCCCAGACAAAGACATATATCAGTCCCGTGAATACATCCGTAAGATGATACGCGATCTGGCAAAGGTACTTAAAGAAAAAGGCGTAACAGAAATCGAGGAAGTCGAAAGTGCAACCGAAAAAAATAAAGAAAAGAAATAATTATAAAAACACTTCTAAATTATGAAGATTTACACAATCGGCACAAGCACACGGCAGCTCGAAAAATTTTTAGATGTTTTAAAACATTATGAAATCAAAATGATAGTTGACGTTCGCCGATGGCCCTCAAGTAAACGATATCCATGGTTCAACAAAGATACTCTCTCCGAATCGCTACGTAGTGAAGGGATTGATTATTTACATTACCCTGAATTAGGAGGTTACAGAAAAGAGGGTTATGTTAATTTTGCTAAAAGCGACGATTTTGATAGAGCTTTAGGCATGTTAGTTGAAACAATCGACGATAAAACAGTGGCGATAATGTGTGCAGAACTGCTTTGGTTCCGCTGCCACAGGAGATATATCGCCCAAAGTTTAGTCAAAAACGACCACGAAGTTATACATATCTTTGATAAAGAAAGGACTCAAAAACACAAACTTCTTGATAAAGATGTTAAAGAAAAGATGAGTCTAGTAATTTGGTGTGACAAACGGGCTGAGAAAAATAAAAAATGAAGAGTATGGAATAAGTTTAATCTTCTCTGGTTCTCTTCTCGACTTCTTCTTCTATGCCAAGCTTCTCTATGAGTTCTTTGTAGCGGTTTCTGATTGTTACTTCTGTAACGCCGACTACGTCTGCGACTTCCCTTTGTGTTCGCTTCTCTCCACTCAGCACGCATGCGACGTATATCGCAGCCGCTGCTACGCCTGTCGGACCTTTGCCTGATGTGATGTCATACTTTTTCGCTTTCTTAAGAATCTCAATCGACTTGGCCTGAACCCTGTCGCTGAGTCCGAGCATGCTACAGAACCTAGGCACGTATGTAATTGGGTTTGCCGGCAGTATCCTTATGTCGAGTTCTCTGGCTATATAACGATAAGTTCGGCCTATTTCTCTTTTTTCAACTCCACTCGCTTCTGATATCTCTTCAAGTGTTCTAGGCGAACCGAACTCCCTGCTCACAGCGTAAGTTATCGCCGCCACAACACTTTCTATGCTACGCCCGCGCACGAGTCCTTTGTTAACAGCTTGTTCGTAGTATCTTGCTATCCTTTCGTGTACAGGACGAGGTAAGTTCAAAAACGAAATAATTCTTTGAAGCTCAGAAAGAGCAAATGACAAGTTTCGATCTTTAGACTTTATCAATCTCTTGTGCCACTTTGTAAGCCTGTAATACTGCGCACGCTTTTTGGCCGGTACCTTGTACAACTCACCAAGACCTTTTCCGATTTCTGTGGTTAGACCCTTGTCGTGCTTTGTGAAAGTCAATGGCGCCCCTCCTCTGGCACGCCTACTCATCTGTTCGCTATCGAATGCACGCCACTCCTGGCCTCTGTCAACAATCTCCTCTTTTATAATCGACCCGCATTTCGCACAATAACGCTCTCCTCTTGTAGCATCTTCTATAAAATTAGTACCTCCACAGTCTGGACACACTGGGCCACGTACTTTTTCAACAGGCATTTTTACCGACTCCACACTTTTACTGACTTTTCTTACAGTCGCTGTTTTCATAGTTCTCTTAGTCCTTTTTCCATATTTTGTAGAAGCTTTCTTTCTTTTTATTTTGGTTTTCTTAACCATTTTCTTTTTCGATTTTTTGGATTTTCCTCTTGTTACCATGTTTGACCACTCCGTTTATCACTCAATAGTGAAACTTCAAATCATCTTATATCGAACTATTAAACTATATACCGAAACATATTTAAATCTTTCGTTCTTTTTGGTCTTGTTTCCATTTTATAAGCTTTTTTATAGAAGGGCTGAAAATTGACACATACTTTATTTTCATGTGACCGGCAACATTTTGGATGTTATAATCGTCTGAAATTATGGTATAGCCTGTCTGTTTTGCAATCGCAAGAACTTTTATGTCGGTTTCGGTCAATTTTTTGATATCTCCGGTTTCTTCCGCTACTCGCCTTACATCATCGACAGACTTTCTATCAGGGTCTAGCACTTTCATATCTTTAAGCATGGACGAAAGCTTAATATTTGTCATCCTATCTTTCACCTCTTCGACCACTTCCTGAACTGTGCAAACTTCTTCAAAAGAACGGAAGTCGTTCAAAAATATCAGTGCAGTCGTGTCCAACACAGCCCTCTTTGCCGACATAACCTTTTTTGAAATCCCGCTTACCTTTTCGCTCTCTCCCATTTTTATCATTCCAATATTTACCAAACGTCTGGGCTTGATTTAAAACTTTGGAAAACAATAAACTATTCTAAATATAAATAAAATTATTGATATACACTATTGATGGTTTAAGAGGTTTTTAAATGGTTAAAGATTTTCCTTCGACTCCGTTGGAACGGGTTATGCGCAAGGCAGGTGCACCACGAGTATCAACGTCTGCTGTAAAAGAAATGATGAACATACTTCTAGAAATGACAGACAAAATAGCCTCAGACGCCATATCTGCGGCAAAGCATGCGAGGCGTGTGACAGTAAAACGTGAGGACATTCTTTTGGTTACAAGGAAAGAAAGGCGGTGAAATCAGATGAAAACAACTGCATCTATAAACAAACTAAAGCCAGGCGGTTTCATACTTATAGATGATGCGCCGTGCAGGATAGATAAAGTCTCGAGGTCTAGTTCTGGCAAGCATGGCGCAGCTAAAGTGCGTGTAGATGCGATTGGTATTTTGGACGGCCGCAGACGAAGTTTGGTCAAGCCTTCAGGCGATAACGTAGACGTGCCTATAATAAACAAACACATAGCTCAAGTGCTAGCAATAGTTGGAGAAAACGCGCAGCTTATGGACATGCAGAGCTATGAGGTGTTCGAGCTTCCGATACCCGAGGAGCTCAAAGAAACTTTGCAACCAGGCGGAGAGATACAGTATTTTGAAGTTGTTGGTATAAAGACTTTGAAGCAGATAAAATGATTTGATAAAATTAAAACAATTTTGGAACGATTCATTTTGGAACGATTCAAAATCCTTATAAATCATTGTAATTTAAATTATGGTTAGATAGAAATGGCGCTGATAGGATATTGGGAAATAATTGTCATATTTTTCATCATTTTGTTATTGTTCGGCCCAAAGAGATTACCAGAGTTGGCTAGATCGCTCGGCGAATCTGTCAAAGAGTTCAAAAAGGCGATAAGGGAGGAATCCGGACCATCGACAAAACCATCAAAAAAGCCAGCAAAGAAATCAAAAAGAAAGAGGAAATTGGCAGGCTAATGATGACGATTATAGACCATATAGAAGAATTCAGGCGAAGAGTAATATTTATTCTAATTTTTATCTTTGCCCTTAGCTTTATTGCTTTTTTTGCTAGTGACCACTTGATAAGGTTCGTCGATTCGAACATGCCTGAAAACGTGGAATTGATTGTTACAACACCATTCGAGATAGTGTTGGCCAGGATTGGTTTGAGCATTTTTGTTTCAATCCTCGTCTCTATACCGTTTATAATTTATCAGATTGCCAAATTTGTGAAGCCAGCATTTAGCGAAAAAGAAAAAAAATATATGTGGGCAATACCTCTGAGCCTCTTTTTGTTCGTTTTCGGCTTTTCATCGGCATTCTTATTTATAGTTAAATTTGGCATGAACTTTCTGGCTTCTAATGCAGCCAGTCTTGGCATAAGGACTCTCTGGAGCCTAAACGATACGATATTTTTTATATTCTCCCTATCTTTTATCTTCGGTCTTTGCTTTCAGCTGCCGTTAGTGGTTTTAATTTTGAACAAGATCGGCCTTGCCAGTCACACCTCGTTGAAAAGGTATAGAAAATATGTGTACGTGTTTATTTTCATACTAGGCGCAGTTGTAACACCGACAGTCGACCCGTTTACCCAAATAGTCATTTCAGTCCCGTTGATTGTTCTGTACGAGATCAGCCTGCTCCTTGTCAAAATTTTTTAACTAATTTTTAAAACTATTTTTAAGCCAGTTCAATGCTCTTTAAAGACATGGGCCTGATATATTTCAACCGGCGTAGCTTCGTTCTTCCAACATTCCACATTTAATCCAGCCTTACTGCAAAGGCTTGAAAGGAAGGACTCTTTTGTTGGAAACTGGTCCCATACTTGCGGCAGGTAAGTCGCCTGTCGCATCCCCTGCTTTATCACGACACCGTCTTTAAGTGGCGTCAGTTTTGATAACAAATTATCCGGTCCATCGAACTCCAGTTTTTTCGGCACAGAGAGTACGGATATGTCTATCTCTATATATTGTAATTCGTTTTCCCTGACAGGAGTAAACCTAATGTCGTTGACTGCAGCATTTATTGTATTGTCGATGACGCATCTATATAGCGGCTCTTGCGGGAATATGTGGCCGATACACCCTCTAAGTTGGCCGTGCTTCCCTAAAGTAACAAAACACCCCTGTATGCGTCTTAATCTTTCTGTCAAATAATCCTCGTTCACCACAGGCCGGCTGCCATTTTTTATAAAAGTCTCGAGTGTTTCTCTGGAGAGCTGTAACAGGAATTTCTGCTCTTCTTCGTCAACACCGTTAAAAAACGCAATAGCAGCATAACCTACGATCCTGTCTTTAGTGCCTGCTGTGTCACCTGAGTTTTTATATTCCACTAAAGAGCCGACCCAACCGGATTTCTTTGCTATATGCATCAGCGTCAAAACAGGTATTTTCCCACAGGCCTCGCAATCATCCATTTTTGAAAAATCAAGTTTTGGTATGGCGTCTGTGCATACCTTGTCAAGTTCGACTGCAGTTTCGTATGGATAATAATGAGAAAGGTCTGAACTGGCGACGACAAGCGTATTTTCATCGATATAACTCGCCAAAACATCGGCCAACGTTGCTGGGTCTATGTCTCCTGTGACTATCGGTATCAATTCAAACTCTCCTAACTGCTTCTGTAAAAACGGGAGCTCGACTTCTAAAGAATGCTCTTTAGCGTGCGCAGCATCCAAGGAAACAATAGGCCGTTCGTTCATAAGCTCTTTGGCCTTTTTGCTGATCTTTATCTCACCCAGCGGCGTTTTGTAATGTGTGTAATTAGGAACAGACGCGCCGCTAAAGCGCAGGTGATGCGATGGCGCTATTACTATAACAGTGTCAATTCCATATACCTGCTTAAACCCATGGCCGGCTACTGAGCCGGAGTATATGTAGCCTGCATGAGGAACAACAAGGCCGCGGACTTTTCCGAACCCCCTATCGTTCGCGTCGTTCAGAAAACCATTTACCATGCTTTCTAGTTCGCTTTTGTCAGCCGGGTAGAAACTACCAGCGACAACAGGTTCCCTCACAATCTTCGGCTCTTCAACTTCTTCTAGGCTCTCGACCGCAGCAAATTTGCCGGTCTTAAAAAAAGTCAAATAAAACAAAGCAACAGCTACGAATGCAAAAATTGCAACAACCAATACCAGCGTTTTTTTAGTTATCGAAACTTCGACGAAGTCTTCTTTTTTCATTATTACCACATTTTTTCATTATCGCCATATTAACATACTTACCACACGCCTGCTATTTCTTCCCCGCAGAACTTGCAAACGCCGTTCTGCAAATTGTTTTGTACAATCGTGTAACCTTTCCTTTCTATCAAAATCTCCTCGCATTTCGGGCAGTACGTGTTTTCGGCCATGTGATTAGGGACATTGCCTATGTATACGAACTTAATCCCCTCTTCAATCGCGACCTGCCGCGCGTCTTCTAAGAACTTTACAGGCGTTGCAGGCAGATGTTTTAGTTTATACTCTGGATGGAATCTTGAAAAATGCAAAGGATAGTCTGGGCCGACGTTTCTTTTAAGCCATTTACACATATCTCTTATCATATCCAAATCGTCTGTCCATGTCGGCACAACCAGATTTGTTACTTCAAACCAAACACCTTGGTTTTTAAGCACCTTTAACGTGTTCAATATCGGATTCAACATACCGGAGTTCAGTTTGTTGTAAATTTGTTCATCGAAGCTCTTCAGGTCTACATTTGCCGCGTCAATGTATTGGCAAAGGTCTTTCAAAGCCTCTTCGTTTATGTAGCCGTTTGTCACCCAGACGTTTTTCACCCCTACGCCTTTTGCAATTTTGCTTGTATCGTACATGTACTCGTAAAATGCCGTTGGTTCCGAGTATGTATAAGCGATGGAAGCACACCCCCTTTCAAGCGCCAGTTCGACCACCTTTTCAGGCATCATGTCGTAATTGGTAGTGTCCTCTGGTTTTGACTGCGATATTGTCCAGTTCTGGCAGTTCAAACATCTGAAGTTACACCCGGCCGTTGCTATGGAAAATGATGTGGTCGTAGGCAAAAAATGGAATAGGGGCTTTTTCTCTATCGGGTCTATGTGTACAGAGCACGGGTTTCCGTATGCAAGCGTATATAGCTTGCCGTTTACGTTGACCTTATTCCTGCAAACGCTCCGTTCGCCGTTCTCGAGTATGCAGCCGTTCGGGCAGACATAACACTTGACATTGTTCCCTATTTTAGAATAATGATAGGCCTCCTTGGACCATTTCCATAAAGAACTCGGCGCGTCATTCGGAAAAGTGTCGCTTGACGGCTTCGAACCGAACCCGGTAAATGATTTTTTAAAAAGCAGATTGTCTATTGCGTACCAGCTTGCAGCTATGCCAGCAGCGGCCATCACACCCTTTTTTATAAATTCCCTTCTCGATATCTTTATTTCAAACCAATTTTCTTCCTTACCCTTTTTTTCAGCTGCTTCTTTTTCGGCATCTTTTTTTTGTTCGGTCATTTTTTAAACCATCTTTTCAAGACGAAATAAATTCTCAGCGACATGTGAAAAGCAAATAAAATCAAAAAAGGCATACCAAGCACTGTGTGGATATCAGTGGCTTCCCTCTTGCTTATTATCCTGCTCAATCCGTACTCCCCGAGCATACTATAGCCTGTTATTAAGAAAAACACTGTCAATACGAACAAGAGCCAGCAGCTCCATCTCTCCAACTTTATCAAATAACTCAGAATTTTTGGGTTGACCATACAATTATTAAACACGCATTTAAAAAATAAATTTCGATTTTTTACGAACTTTTTACGCATTTCTTAACGGATGGACCTGAATACGGCCAGCCCGCTTATTAAGTTCAACAACCCGACAATCAAGCAGGTATTTACCAATCCCAGTATAGGGATTAAGAAAGTTGCAGCCAACAGGGCGCCCAGGCAAGCGCCTATAAAATCTGAATAGTACAAATGCCCTGCTGTGCCAGCGACCTTTTTAAAGTGCAATTTGCTTGCAAGAGGAAACTCCATGCCGACTAAAACGGCCAACAACGCAATGAGGAGCGGGAATATTATTTGAGATGATAAGAAGACCAAACCGCTGCTATCAAGTCCCTTGAGGAATATCAAAACTATCGGTAAAAACACGGAGTAAACAAGGACTGCTGTCTCTATTTTCACCAAATCCAATTTATTCCTTTTTTTAATAGTTCTGTTCATATAGAAAGAACCCAATGCTAGGCCGACGAAGAACATCGTGACCAGCAAGCCAATCTTGAAATAAACATAACCATAGAGGATTTGAAAGGCGACTACCAAAACAACTTCTAGCGAAGTCGCTGCAAAGCCAGTCGTAAATATGGAGAACGATACAGGGGTTGTTTTATATAAAGCGATCGCAAACAGAATAACGACCAAAAGAACGAACAAGTTGAAGTTAAACTGGAAGTAACTGAGCCAGCATAACAAATCATAGTAGTATGATATCGGAACAAAATCTCTATTCAGGTCGACCTCCTCTTTTACAGATTGCTGAACAGCGGAAATCCTATCTTCGGTAATCTTTCCAGACAGGTAATATCCTTTTACATATTCTGTCTCTATACCCCTCTTTTCAATCATCCCGGCAATATCGTAGCTCAACTCTCTGTCAGAAGCGATAAAATAATTCTCGTCTCCTGGTATTACTATAACGTTCCTGAAAACTGCAGTTAGAGTTTTGTAAATGGCAGAGTTAAGCTGCCTTATCTCTTTGCTCATGTAGTTTTCTGACGAACCCAGGCTTAAGGACACAACACCATCTGCGTTCAACACGCTTTTCAATTCTTCAAAAAACTCGACTGTATAGAATCTGTTCAACTGCGCTGTTACAGGGTCGGCCAAATCGATTATGGCCACATCGTATTTTTTATCGGTCGTTTTCACATACAGCCTGCCATCCATTACGATTGTGTTGATGTTTTTGTTATCCAAGCTTGTGGTGAACTTTCTGCCTGCTTCGATTACCGTAAGGTCCAGTTCGACGTAGTCTATCTCTGCACCGTATTTCAAAATCTCGTTTAGAGTGCCGGCAACACCGCCAGAAATCAGCAACACTTTATTTGGGTCTTCGTGCTGCACCATCGCATAATGCACTGTTTCCTCGTTGGCAATCGTGTTTTCGGTTGTAAACAATGGCAGCCCGTTTTCGAAAAAATTCAACTGGCCACCCAGCTCTGTAACGACTAAGTTTCCAAATGGAGAGTCCTTTTGAAACAGGAGATTCTGGCCCCTGAACATGAATGTTGTAGACATTTTATTCAAATCAAACACAATTAGAAAGGCGGACGAGACAACAAGTAGCAGCAATATCGAAAAGCCTGCGAATTTCCTTTTGAAAAATACTGCAACCAACAACGCAACTGCCAGATTTAATATAGAAACTATTAGAACGGACTGGAACGAATTGAAGAGGTAAATGAAAATGAAACTGAACAAAATCCCGCCCAATATATCGCCGATGTTATCAAAGAAGTAGACCTTCCCTATACCTCCTAATTCTTTTGAAAAAATACAGCACGCTACAACGAGTAAAAGGCCTGAAATAAAGCAGTAAGGCAGAAGGAGCGTGAATGAAATTAAAAATATTTGTGTTATGTCAATCATCAGGCCTGGCAGGAACATGAACCCCCTCAAATACCTAATCATAAATATCATTCCTATGGGCAGCATAGCTATCAAAATTTGTGATACCAACAAAAGCCTGGTTTTGTCTTTAACCTTTTCAACATATTTCCCAACAAACGCCCCTAGGCCGGATAGAAGCATCCAGTTTGCCAGTATCAGGCCAAACACAATTTCATTTCCATAGAATATCGAAGCAAATTCTCTTAATAGGATTATCTGTGTTATGACATGAGAGACACCAAGAGCTGTTATAGAGTAGAACAGCAGTCTTTGCTCCTTTCTTTTGAATGCCAAAAGTTTACCGAATACCATGATTAAAAATTATATTTAAAAGAGAAATCAGTTTAGTATGATATCCTGACTAGCCTTTTGCCGCATTGCGGGCATTCCTTGTGTTTGTCCGAATAGTTTTGGTTGCACTTGTTGCAGTATTTCATAGTCTATCTTATAAGATATTGAAGAAAGTTCTTATAAATCATTCGTAAAAATGCGGACATTTGGCCAATGTTTAAGCCGTAAGAAACTAAAGTAGTTTTATGTGCGTTGAAAAGAGGGCAATCCTTCGTTCATCAGTCATAGGCCTGTTGTTGACCTTATTGACATATTTCATGTATAATAGTGTCATAGTAGGCGAATTCCCGTATATAATGTTAGCATCCGAACCGATGGTTGGTGCAGGATACTGGGGTTATCCTCTGCCTTGGGTAAAACAGATTGTATACCCAGGAGCTGTAAAACAAGTCATATGGTCACATTTTGTACTTAACATAGCGTATTGGTCTGTTTTAGTATTGATAGTAGATACGATTTACCGCCGAACATTAAGAGCAAAAGGCGTTGTGGAAAAAGCAGAGATGCGAAGATTAGAGAGGGCTTTGAAGGCCCGATCAAGAAGGGCTAAAAAGACAGCGAAGAGAAAAACCGTCAGATCAGCAAGAACATCAAGAAGAAGATAATAAGTTGATCACGTTATAGAAATCTTAAATAGAGTTCACACTAGGCGAATCCACTCCGGGACATAGAATGTTGATTAGATTCGGCGGTATGAGCATCATCCAATAAATTGACTATTTGCTTATGAGAAAGATCAGTAAACCCTGTTTTAGTTATCTTCGATTACCAAACCATAGTTCTTTAGAAGCTGTCTTTTCAGTTTAGAGCTAATCTTTCTTTTCGTCTTCACAACTTTAGCATTCTTTTTATACTTTTGAGCAAGTGATTTTGGTTTTCTCTGCCCTTTAATTCCGAAATGGAGGGCCTTTATTTCACTAATTTCCCCGCTTTTCACATCACATTCGCATTCGTTTTTCATTCCAAACACCTTTCAACAGCACCATTTTATATATACTCCTATACACTCCTCGTCGATAGAGGAGGCCATTTCGATGTCGATAAAAACAAAATCAAATGAAAGTTAGAAGGATGAACTACCATTTATCGGATCAAACCATTTGTCAAGGTCTATGGCAAACTTGGACGATTAGTGGTGGCGGGCTGAAATGGTCGGGCGAACCCTTCCATCTTACACCCCCACTCTATCAACCTTATCGTATAGTAAGAGCCCTCGTCGCATTCCCGGCTGTTGCCAGTCAGGTTTGCGAACGGCTGCCTATTTTCCCGGGCGGCTTCAAGCTTAGATGCCTTCAGCTCTTATCCGCTATGGCGTAGCTGCCCGGCGTTGCAATGTACAACCGGTAAACCAGAGGCCACGGAAGGGTGTTCCTTTCGTACTTTCCCTTCCTTCCAGTCAGGCAACCAGCACCTCCAGTAGATAGCAACCGAACTGTCTCACGACGTTCTGAACCCAGCTAACGTCCCCTTTTAATCAGTGGACACCTGCACCCTTGGCTGCTTGTGCACAGCCAGGTAAGGGGGAGCCGACAACGACGCACCAACGAGCCTCGTCAATGTGAGCTTTCAGAGGCCACGGGCCCATTATCCCCGGGGTAGCTTTTCTGACACCGCCGGCAGCCATTAAGGCCAATCCGACGTCTCGCTAGCCCTCGCTTTCGCGGCCGGATTCCTTGCTGTTCAGAATCCGGTCAGACCAGCTTTTGCGCTTACACTCTACTCGAGATTTCTTTAAGGCGATCGGATGTGACTCATTAGCTACTCCCAAACGCTCATCTCCACGCAATGGTTTGCTTTAAAACCAAAATTTACGTGGATAGCTCTGGAGCGGTTTAATCACAACCACGTCCGATCGTGACCTCGATGAGCTGATCTTAGGGCTCCCTTGATAAATTGTCAAGGGAGTACCGCCCCAGCCGAACTGCCCACCTGATGGTGTCCCCCGAAGGGTAAGTGATACGAATTTAAAAGGCTAGTGTTACACTTTCCTCTCAGCTTTCACCTGACGGTTAAGCCTGATAGCGAGTACTAGCTACTCTATACAATCAAAGTCGGATCACAACATCAAGCTGCAGTAAAGCTCCACGGGGTCTACGTTTCCCACTGGAGGTCTCCGGCCTATTCGCCGGAATAGCAATTTCGCTGGGTCCCAGCCCAGGACAGTGAGGAGATCGTTAAGCCATTCAGACGGGCCGTCAATTAAACGGCAAGGGATTACGCTACTTTACGACGGTCAGAGTTACCGCCGCCGTTTACCGGGGCTTGGACCTGTTGAACCAGGTTTTGACACACCGGTACTGGGCAGGCATCAGGGACTGTACTAATGCTTTCGCATTTGCAGTCCCCTACGTTTTTGTTAAACAGTCGTCCCCTCCTTGTCACTGCGGCCTGCTGCCCCTTGCGAGGCTACAGGCATGGTTTGTACCGAAGATACACCACCAATTTGCCGAGTTCCCTAGGCTGGGTTGTCCCAACACGCCTTTGCCTTCTCAGCACGGGTACCTGTGCCGGATCTTAGTACGGACATTGGGCATCCTTATGAGTTTCCTTTTCACGGGCTCCAGGAATCGGCTGAACTCCGCATACACGAAGCTCTTCTACCTTCACCAACTTCTCCTCGTTATGAGACTCCATTGGCTTAAATAGCCGACTTACGTCAACCCATCCCAAAGCGTTAGAAACTTATCTTGCGTCACCGCACGTATCCCAATGGCGCAGGAATATTAACCTGCTTCCCATTCCCCAGTTCCGATTAAAGGCTGGGTTAGGATCGGCTAACTGCCAGCTGATGACCATTGCTGGCAAACCCGCACCCTTAAGGCGGCCAGGATTCTCACCTGGCTTCTGCTGCTACTTTTGGCAGGATATTCGATCCTACAAGGTCCACACGAACTCGCGCCCGTGCTTCTGCCCTTGCAGGACGCCTCTCTACTGATTTTCTGTTGGAACAGAAAATCCCGGGGTATCGGTAGCTAGCTTAGTCTCTTCCATTTTCAGGGCCCAACACCTCGATAGGTAAGCTGTTACGCACTTATTAACTGATGGCTGCTTCTAAGCCTACAGTCCTACTGTCTGAGGGGTTGGACTCCCTTTTTCACTTAGCCAGCATTTAGAGACCTTAACCTCGGTCAGGGTTGTTCCCCTTTCGGGCATCGAGCTTACCCCGATGGCCCTCACTCCAGTCTTCTACGGCTGTAACAGATTCGGAGTTTGACAGGGTGGCTGAGCCTTTCAGCCCTTGACCATCCAATCAGTATCTCTACCCTGCTACAAGCCTCTGACCAGGCTGCACTGAGATGCATTTCGAGAGGAACCAGCTATCACCGGTCTCGTTAGGCTTTTCACCCCTATCCCAAGATCATCCGAGCGAAATGATACTCAGCACCGGTTCGGCCCTCCACCCCCCTTTCGAAGGGATTCAGCCTATCCAGGGATAGATCGACCGGTTTCGGGTCTTGTCCCAGTAATTTCTGGCACTTTCGCACCACGTCCCAGGCCGCATAAAGCGGTTACGGACTTATTGCTTTCGCTTAGGCTACCCAGCGAAAACTGGTTAACCTCACTACTGAGACAAACTCCCTGCCTCATGTTTCAAAACGAACGTCACGACACTGTAAACGCATCGTCGTATATGCTGCTTGCGCAGCTTTCCTTCCAATGCGTACCTTTCGCGCCGTGACTGACCATACCCGATTGGTTTCAGGTTCTTTTCACCCCGCTTTCGCGGTACTTTTCAGCGTTCTGTCATCATACTAGTTCGCTATCGGACTTCGTTAGTATTTAGGGTTAGGTGTTAATGCCACCCACATTTCTGCTCCATATTCAAGGAACAGTACTCTGGATACCCACCATTTCCCTTCTTGCCTACTCATACGGGGCTATCACCCTTTTTCGCGCCGCGTTCCAGCGGACTTCTGATCGACAAGTTAGGGAAGACGCGGGTCCGAACACCACATACTTTTTGCCTCACAGCAAAAGTTCGGTTTGCCCTATGCCGCTTTTACTCGCCGTTACTAACAGCATCGCAATTGCTTTCTTTTCTTCTGCTTACTAAGATGCTTCAGTTCAGCAGATTCCCACTGCTCGCGCAGTTACCCGAAGGTAACGAGTCGCATTCGGCAATCTTGGGGTCTATGCCTGCGTGCGGCTAACCCAAGCTTATCGCAGCTTGCCACGACCTTCTTCAGCTAACGAAGCCTAGCCATCCACCAACCGGGGCAGCTTTGCCTAGACCTCTTTGACTGGTTTGATCCTATGGTAGTTTCATAATTAATGGCTCATTTAGACAGTTCGATCCTCAACCGCTGGTCGCGCATCGTTCTTGCGAACGGCCCACTGCGCGTTTACACCAACGTCAGACAATGTCTTTTTAGTCACAGCCTCAACTCTTCAACCCCGAGGTTCAGTCGGGATTTGCATCTCAACAACACACCAATGTCGCTATACATAAATCTATGTCATCGAGAAACCGCTCATCCTGCTTTAACGCAGTGCACCCCGCCTAGCATCGCAAGGTGTCCTTATCATCATCATATCAGAAGAAGAACACGCTCATCGCTAGGCAAAGGTAAAACTGAGCGTTTTTTACTCTTGCATAGCGACACCGGTAAACTATATTTAGTCGTGCTAATTTAAAAGGTTTTCGAACTATATAAATGTTTCTCTTTTAAGTCTTTTAAGGGCAGTACAGAATCTAATTAGACTTTTATTCGCCTATCCTGACATCATGAGGTATCCTAAAATATCGTCCTTTCTCCTTCTCAGTGTTGACTCCCCAGAATTGGTATGCTGATTCTCCTGTATCTTTGGAATCGATACACATTACAATGTAATCCTCACCGTAACCTTGAAGAAGGTCGTCCACATCATTCATAGACAAAAGATCACCGACAGGATGGGTGGACCTCCAATAGCCCACTAACTCTAAATCCTCTTTGTATTCTTCCTCAGCCTTATCCAAGTCTGCGTCCAACACCTCTATATTGATTCTGTCGTCTTTGAGGACGTTCACATAACCGTATAAATCTCCTCTCCTCTCCTCTTCAGGGGTTCCGTAAACATAATCATATAGTATCTTCTCTTCCACGGACTCGTTAATAATAACTAGATTTACATCAGGTACTCCCATATCATAGAGAGATGAATATTCATTACCTGCATATAACATATGCTTTCCAAGCTCTGTGGTTTTAAAAATTCTTTCCTTATCCTCTTCGGTTTCTTCAATAAAACCGCATTCCTTTTGGAACTCCAAATGGAATCTTAGTATGTCATCTTTGGGCATAATTGCATGCAACTGTTCGTATGAGATGCCATTAGTATACCTGTCAATCTCCTTCAAAAATTTAATTATATCTTCAGTTGGATCCTTATCTTCATGAAACCTCTCCATCAAAACCACCAATCGATTACTCCAAATATTTCTTCAAAAAAGACATAAGCTTTTCTGGTTGTAATGGTTTGTGCTTTCTATAAAAAGAGGCAATAGAACCGCATGCTTCACACTCAACATCCATTTCCTCCCCCTCTCCCAGATTTTCCAACGCAACAGATGTTTCTATGTCAAAAGAACATGAACATTGTTCGCATCTTTCTATACCACCTTTTACGTATGTTGAATCGTCACCATAGATCGCAGAGGTCTTTGCAGACCCCAAGAGCTCGGTCGTAACATCGCAGATTTTCCCTTCGCCGTCGTGATATACAACAAGAACTTCAGGCACTCCGATTATTATACTTTCTATAGTTATTCCAAGTCCGCCTTTCTTTTCCTCTTTGTCCCATTTACCTGAAATGTCAACCATTATTAGTCACCTGTTAAATTCTCTGTCGAACTGTGCTTGGATGTCGTACCCCTCACAAAGTACTTTGCCATGCAAGATTCCACCACACAGGTTCAACTCTCTATAACCTCTTTGCTCCCAGAAAGACTGCTCCCTTGGAGCCTCGATATTTTTGATCTTGTTAGCGTCCTCAACTAAGATTGCTTTACAGCCAATATCTTTTAGATAGGATTCGAAAAGGTCTAATGCATGGCTCCCGTGCTTCATTCCTCTGTATTCATTTAAGAGTTCCATGTCTGGTATATAAATCACTCCTGATAAGTCTTTGTGGAATAGGGAGTACTGGATAAATCCTATATATTCTTCATCCTTCTGTATTATGACAGTGGAGCTGTCAGCTTCTTTCAAGACTATATCACGGTCTGTTTTAATAATCTTCGAATCTGGTATATGCCTTTTTCCGTACGAATCACACATCAACGACATGAATAACTACTATTTAGTGACAGTATATAAACATTTCGTTACTGAACTATACCCTTGACTAAGAAGAAATCGCTGCTGTATTTTAAAAAACTAAATCTTCAATCTGCCGCGTGCCATCGTATGGGATTCGGCGACGTGTTTTTCTAGTTCGGCTCTGGTTCCGAATTTCGCATCACAAAGTACGCATTCTTCTGCCATATATTCCCAACCAATATATAGGTAATTATCTACACTCTAAGAATAAAAAGTTGACGGATTATAAACGCCGCAGCTCGTAATCCATATTTCCCATGCCGAGCTCTTCTGCGTATTTTACGTGAAGCCGCGGGTCAGCATCTTGTACTTTCTCCAGCCTTTTACCGATGGCCTTTTCTATAAGGTCGATGGAAGCAGCGTCTATTGCTACAGGATCGTTGGATATGAGCGTACCTATATCCGGCGCGATGATTGGGCCTGCGTGCGTTGCGCAGTCGCACCTCTTACTTATGTCTACTAACACGTTAACGAATATGCTCTTTTTAGGTTTGTTGTCCGGACCGAACTCGTTCAGGCATGCACAAGCAGCAGCTGCCAGCATAATATCAAACTCTTCTTCTTTCCATTCTAACGCTCCGGAACTACATGCGCGTATGCACCTTTCACAGCCGCTGCATTTTGTGTAGTCTATTTTTATGCTGTCGCCGCTCTTCTTTATCGCCTCTGTCATGCACGCTGTTACACAAGCCATGCACAGCCTGCATTTTTCATTATCGATTACAGGCGCGCCTGCACCGTGTATAAAGGCCTTAGATTCTTTGGATACGCCACCCATTCCAAACGCCTTAATCGATCCACCGAACGCTGTCATCATATGTCCTTTACCGTGAGCCACTGATAGTACGTATTCAGCATCACACACTTCCTTTGCAACTTCGAACGCATATTCATTCCCTCTAACCTTTACATTAATCGCGCGTCCCTCGTTTCCGATTACTATAGGACAACCCAGTTTGTCGAATCCGTGCTTCTTAGCAGTCTTTGCGTATTTTTCCTTTGTGTTTCGCTGGCCTTCGTACATCACAGCAGTGTCAAACAAAAACGGTTTAGCGTCAATGTCTTTCAAAGCATCAACAAACGGCTTTATGCTATGTGGCTTTAGATAGAACTTATTGCCTTGCTCGCCCATATGCAACTTGACAAGCACGTTTTTGCCAGAAAACCCGTCTAGACCAAGTTCTTTAAGAGCTTTTCGAAGTTTCTCTACTACTCCAATAGCGCTGTCGTGGCTTATGAAAACGACCTTAGGCATTTTGTGCACCTTTATATATATTTGTAAGGCTCTTGTACTCTTATCCTATTACACTACAAAGGTTTAAGATTTCAACCTTACTTAATTCATGGATTAAAGGCTGAAAATGCTTCAGAATATATAAAACCGGTTAGAATCGAATATCTCGGTTGTTCCAAATCCCTTTTTCTTTGCTATTAAAATATAAAAATAAAAACAGCCCTGTTTCGACCACCTATGCGACCCCCCACTCCAGAATGGATAAAACTCTTTTTCGGCCAAAAAACGCATAAATAGCTACGGGAGTATAATAGTATTAGAATAAGGTTTAAAATAGCTGATAAACGTGTCTGACTCCTCTGCTCCAATAGTGTTAGAGAAGTTGAGGGCCTTTCTTAGCACCGACACACGCAGAAATCTATTTCTTTGTTATGTATTCTCAAAAACATCTCCGTCAGGCATTTCGCAGTCTACATCGACTCCATTATCGACCGTCGACATGATTACTAACAATCTAAGACTCATGGAGTTGTTGAAGGAGTCCGAAGGCAGTGAAAGAAGCAAGAATTACTACGAAGTAAACATGGAAACATGGTTGACTGAAAACCTAAATGCCATGGGTATGCATTTTGTAAAGGAGATTCAGAAGAAGAAAATACTGAACATATTTGCAGACAAGGAATTTTTGGCACTCTCTTTCATACTGACAGATCCTGACTTTGCGATGAGTCTTTACAAAGAGCCTCTGAAGATGGGAGACGACCTAATCGTGTTTAAACTTATGAAGATCCTGAAGAGAGCGTCGATCACGTCAGACCTCCCCTCGTACATACTAATCTCTGTTCTCATTTTTCCGTCTTTCAGGCAGCTGAAGGATAACATATTTTCTGAAAAGGGATTGAAAGAGACGATAAATCTGATAAACGAAGAGGCCACTAAGTACCCGTTCCTTGGTAAAGCCTTGAGAGATGTGGACGAAGAAACATTCAAGAGATATGACGAAAAGCGCGCCGAGCTGACAGCCTTGATGGAACAGTTGATTGAACAGGAACTTCAGGTGCGTAGCACAGAAAAAGTCAAGAAAAAGTTAGAGGTCGAAGAGGAAGCCGAAGAGGAAGAAGAAACAGAAGAGGCCGAGGAGCCAGAAGAGAAACCTGCAAAAGTGAAGCATAAAGCCAAAACAACAGAAAAGGCCAAAGTAAAAACCAAGAGAAGAAAGTCTGCGGCAAAGTCCAAGTAAAACGGAAATCAAAAATATAAATCTAAAAAAAGGGAATCAAGTGGACCGACCGGGACTCGAACCCGGAGCCTCTGCCTGTCACGGCTCAGCCGCAAAAGCGGCAAACATGCAGGGGCAGCGATCTACCATTGATCTATCGGCCCATGAGCATATCGGTCTATGAGTATTTTTTCTTTTGCAAGTTCTTACTTTTATTCTTTTGCTTTTTGCAGTACGTATACCTCCCTTCTTGTCAGGTGCCTTTTGTCCGCGTCCAATATAGGCCCGCAAATTATTTTAAACCCGCGCCTGCTGGCCAGCTTTTCCATGTCGATGTTCAGCTCTTCTCCTTCTTTGGTTTTGAAATTAGGCGATACTATGCTGATGTGTTTGCTTTCCTTAAGCACTTTGTGAAACTCTTCCAGAGCATTCGAATAAAGCGCTGTTAACTCTGACAATATCCTGCATGCTTCCTTTTTTGTGGGCGTGTCTTTTAAAGGCGGTCCGAGATAAGGCTCTGTGGCGATTGCGTCTATGCTCTCCTTTTTGATGTGTTTCGAAAGGTTTGCAACATCGTCGTTAATAATTTTTACATTCGCGTTTTTCAGGCCGTATTCCCTTTTCAGCCATGCAAAATTCGTCCTCCAGCCTTTCACGCACTTAGGATTCTTATCCATACTCACTACAGACATCCCCATCAGAACGGCCTCTTGTGGTATGGTGCCTATGCCGCAAAAAGGATCGAGCAACGTGTCGCCAGCTTTCGCGCGTGAGAGGTTTATCAGTATTTTTGCCAGCCGCGGAGGGATTGAGAATATGGTTCTTTGTGCTGGCCTTCCTGTATCTCTTTTCATGAACTCATGTGGGTTGTGAACTGCCACAGTTCTGGCAACATAGACCTTTTCCCCGTTGTTATAGATAACTATCTCATAGCCGTCTCTCTTTGACAACTTATCCAAGACTTCGATATGTCTCAGCGCGTGGCCCTCTCTCGGCGTTACATGTATCATTTTTATTCTGGAGTTTTTCGCAGCCTTCTTTATCTTTTCAGTCACCCTTTTCCACAGTTTGACCTTTCCCTTTTCTGAATAAACGCTAACACCGAACCTAAGCTTGCTACCAAAAGAAGGGAACCACTTATCTAAATCTACGTTTATTTCGTAACCCAATTCACTGACTACTCCGCATATCTTTATCGTCCCACCCAAATCCGAAATCACTTTTTCAGCGTGTATTTTTCTGTCCAATTGTACTAAAGCGATTTCCTTGTAACCGTTATTGACATTTACGTTGTATCCTCTAGATTCGAAATACGCCACAACTTCATCTATAGAAAGCTTTCTGTTTTTTCCTAGGACAAACAAATACCCCATGAAAATCTTCTGTAGTTGGTATTAATTAAATAATCATTCTTTTTCGTAAAAGAAATGGATGGCCCTGTCGTTAGCAGAATCCCAAAAACGCTCTTCGAACTTATGTGTAGGAGGCAGCTCTACACTTCTGCCGCTGATAACACCGTGGCCCGGCTCCCCTCTAATATAGTCCCTGCTACCTATTTGATAATGGTTTTGGGCTATATTCCGTAGTTCGTCATATCTGTCCAAAGAGAGCCAATCGGTATCCTCAGGTTTAAACTTTTTCCATTTGCCTAGAACTCGTTTTTCATAGACAATGTCTTTTAATTCCCAGCCTCCTTCGTAGACAAGCTGAACGGCCTTTGGCTCTTGTGGATAGTCAAAAACGTTTGTGTACCAGAAGGTCATCCTATCAGCTGACTCTTCGTCTCTGAAAGGCATAACACGCGGTAATGGGCGTTCGTACCCTTCCTTTGAAAGCTTCTCCAACATCTCGAATTCAGACAAATCCAAGTTTCTGCTAGGTAGCAAAGGATCGAACAAATGCTTCTCAGGGTCTTTCGTAGGGTCAACGCTCCACTCCTTGGCAATAATTAAACATACCTTTTCTGGCAGACTCCCGTCACGTATGTTTATCAATTCTGGAAATTTGGATGGTTTTATTTCGCGCATTTTTATTCACCGTCCTCATCTGGGATTCATATTTTACACATGGAATTTATAACCCTCGCCTACACAAACCCTTACTATTGTTACTATTGGTTAGTGACTACTATATAAATATTTCTATTATACGTAATTCATTACAGAAGCGTCTACTAAACTTTTTCGACCTCACCTTTTGGGGCAATAAAAATAGGTCTTGACTCTGTAAGCGCCTGTGCGACTTTTTTCCTTGCTGAAGTAAGTAAACGCCATACTGTGCCGCGCGAAGTCTTCATACTTTTGGCAACTTGCTCCTGTGTTAGACTCTCGAGATCTGCCAGCTTCAACACTTCGTATTCAGGATAAGTCAATTCAACTGGCTGCGGGTTGCCGACAGGATTCGGCCGAAACTCTTTCACATGCGGAATTTCCGATAAATACAAATCACCAAAAGGTCTTCCTGGGCCGCCTCTATGCATAGCCCATCTCCAACCCATTCCTCTTCCGCCTCCACGGCCTCTCCCACGTCCTCTTCTTGGTCTTGGCATAATAAAATGATGGCGACCGAAATATTTAAATATTTGCATATGCACATAATTATTATGTGTTATTGCACATAATTAATATTGTGCGATAGAACAAAAATAAAATGAAATAAAAACAAAAAAGAGGTGAAAATTATGCCTAGAGGAGATGGAACTGGACCTAGAGGAGAAGGTCCAATGACCGGGCGTGGTATGGGTTACTGCGCAGGTTACGATGTCCCAGGGGTTGCAAATCCGGGATTCGTTAGAGGGTTCGATAGAAGAGGAGGTATGGGATTCGGTAGAGGACGCGGGTTTAGAAACTGGGCACGAGCTACAGGATTGCCTGGATGGTACAGGGATCGCGTAGGTATGCCGGCTTTCGGAAGATCTGGAAGATGGGTACCGGTCCAGCCAGTTCAGCAAACACCAATACGACCAGTACAGTTTGTGCAACCTACTTTGAAAGAGGATCAAGAAATACAATTCTTGGAAGAAGATATAAAATATCTAGAAGAAGAACGAAAGTTGCTTGACAAGGATTTAGAAGCCATTAGAAAAAGACTTAACGAGTTAAAAAAGAAAGAATAAACAGATTTAGAGGTGAAAAATATGCCTAATGGTAGAGGCGGAAGAGGAAGAATGAGAGGGTTCGCTATGGGGCCAGGTGGAGAATGTTTGTGCACCAATCCGAAATGCGGTCACACTGTTACGCATCAAACAGGTGCGCCGTGCTATCAGATGAAATGCCCTAAATGTGGCAGCCCAATGGTTAGGAAATGATAGTAAGTAAACGATAAATAAGTGATAATATTGGAGGATAAGAAGAGTTTTAAAGAGGGTGAACGCGCTGCGGGGTTGAGCATACTAGTTTCTTTCCTACTCTCATTAGCCAAAGCTATAATTGGATATGTTGCTGGTAGCATTGTTTTGATTACAGATGCTGTGCATAGTGGAGCAGATTCTATTACGTCGTTCGCTTCTTGGTTCGGATTGAAGGTCGCACAGAAAAAACCGACTGAAAAATTCCCTTATGGCTATTACAAGGCAGAGAACCTTGCGACACTGATAGTTTCAGTTTTCATATTTTACGCTTCAATAAATTTGATGATAGAAGGGTATTCAAAACTTTTTACTTTGCCTGTTTTGGAAAGACCTTATGAGGCTTTAGCAATAGCCTTAGTATCATCTGCAACTTCGTATTTTTTATCCAGATATATGAAGAAAGTGGGTGAAAAGATAAACTCACAATCACTTATAGCAAATGCACAAGAGAGAAAAGTGGACATACTTTCTTCTATGATAGTTTTTGTGGCAATTCTTTTGACATTTTACAAGATACCACACGTAGAAGGAGCCGTGACAATACTTATATCATTACTTGCTCTAAAAGTAGGATTTGATGTGGCCAAAGACTCTGTTTTCGCCCTTATGGACGTTAGCCCGAGTACGGATATAGAAGAAAAGATAGTTGATGTTCTAAATAGCAACAGAGGTATAGAAAGTTTTGAGAATCTTAAATTGAGAAAATCGGGTCCGCTAATTTTTGGCGAAGTCAATGTAAAGATAAGGAAAAGCGTGGACGTAAAGAGAGCCCATGAGATTGCTGATGGTATAGAAAATAAAGTAAAAAGCGAAGTAAATGAGATAGAATCTTTCACAATACACGTAGAACCATATAAGACAGAAAAAGAAAAGATAGCAATACCAATAAGGACGAAAAAAGGGCTGAACTCAGCAGTTATGGATCATTTCGGCAGGGCCAATTACTTCATTTTTATCATATTGAACAAAAAGACCAATAAAATCGAATCGAATTATATAAAAGAAAACCCGTACAAGAAAGAAGCAGTAAGGGCAGGGTTCAAAGCGGCCGACTTTATAACAAAAGAAAAAATAGATGCGTTGGTTACTCACGAACTAGGAGGAATATCCTTTAATACTTTAAGGAATAATCTGGTGGATGTTTATAAGGTCAAAGGTGAAACTGTCAATAAAGTCGTTGAAAATTATGCGAAGAATAAATTAAAACTTTTGAAAGGCCCTACTAAAGAATTAGGAGAGCTATCAAAGGCTAAAGACAAGGAAGAACTGAAAGAAAAACCTTTAGAAAAGGAAAGGAAAGAAGAACGCGTAAGAAGAGGCCGTGGTGGAGGCAGAGGAAGATTTGGGGGAAGAGGACCGAGATGGGGAAGATGATCCATTTGTTAGAATAAAAAAATGAGGTGGAAGAGTGCAAGGCGGAGGAGTTTATGGGCTAGGCTCTCGAGAGGGAAGAGGTAGAAGAGAGTTTGGTGGCAGAGGCCTTGGTAGAGGTGGAGGAAGAGGCAGAATGGGAGGAGACGCTCTAGGGATAGGTGGGACATGTTACTGCCCACGTTGTAATTACGAGACCTCTCACACAAGAGAATTGCCATGCTATCAGATGAAATGCCCAGAATGTGGAACCAGCATGGCAAGAAAAAGATAAAATTAAAAATAAAATTAAGAGGTGAAAAAAGTGAAAATAGCTGTATCTGCCTCAGATAAGGGGTTAGAATCCAGTGTAGATCCAAGATTTGGGAGATGCCCTTATTTCATAATAGTTGAAACAGAGGGAAACGAGATAAAAAGCGAAGAAGCTATAGAAAACACTAGCACCCAAGCGATGCGTGGAGCTGGTATAGCAGCAGCACAACTAGTGGCGAACAAAGGTGTAAAAGCGGTGATAAGCGGGAACATAGGTCCGAACGCCTTTAATGTTCTATCACAAACTGGTATAAGAATATTTACATGTCCCTTTGGAATTACTGTTAGAGAAGCTGTGAAGAGATATCTTAAAGGTGAATTAAAGGAAACAGCAGCTACAGTCGATCCAGGTTTTGGATTTGGAAGAGGCCGTGGTGGAGGCAGAGGTGCTGGTGGAGGTAGAGGCCGCGGTATGAGATCTGGAGGCGGTATGGGCATTGGTGATATAGGCTCAGGCGGTGGAGCAGGCAGAGGAATTGGCAGATAACGGAACTGTTGGAGATGGACAAAATTGAAAATAGCAATTTCCTGCGATGGTAATGAAGTGAGTGAACATTTTGGAAGATGCGAGAAGTACATAATATTCGAAGCAGAGAAAGGAAAATTAAAAAGCAAAATAGGATTGGCTAATCCAGGCCATGAACCATTTTTCTTACCAAGATTTTTGAAAGAAAGAGGTGTGCAGAAAATCATTTGCCAAGGAATTGGGCCAAGGGCGACTAACTTGTTCGAGCAGCTTGGAATCGAAGTAATAGCAGGCATATCAGGAAACGTTGACGAAGTTATTGAAAAATATTTAAAGGGAGAGCTAGAGACGGCCGAATCAACATGCGAACACTTAAAATAAATAGGAGTATCCCATGGAAAAAATAAAAATTTTTATTTTAGTGGGGATAGTTTTATTGATTTTATTTTTAAGTTTTGCTGGGGAAGTAAATAAAACAAAAGTTGAAGATTCCGAAGAAGTTGAAAAAAAAATGGGAGAGTTCGAAATGAGCAAAGAAACTACCTTAATTGTAGTATATGATAACTATGAGCATGATCCAGAATTAAGAACAGGTTGGGGATTTTCTTGTTTGGTGCAACTCAAAGATAAGAATATTTTATTTGACACAGGCGGAGACAGCCTAACTCTATTAAGCAATATGGAAAAATTGGGAATAGGCCCACAGAGTGTAGATACAGTCGTGTTGTCGCATATCCATGGAGACCATGTAGGTGGATTATCAGGATTATTAAAATTAAATCCCGATATTATGGTTTATACACTTAAATCTTTTCCTAGTAACTTTAAAGAGGAAATAAAATCATACGGAGCAGACTATGTAGATGTCACTAGTCCGATTAAAGTTTTTGATGGGGTTTATACAACTGGCGAATTGGGAATATGGATAAAAGAACAGTCGCTTATAGTAAAAACAGAAAAAGGAATTGTTGTGATAACTGGTTGTGCGCATCCGGGGATTGTAAACATAGTAAAAGAGGCTAAAGAAATAACAAAAGATAAAATATATCTCGTTATAGGCGGGTTCCATCTGAGTGGCACATCGGATGCTGACCTAATACAAATCATAAATGCGTTTAGAGAGTTTGGTGTTGAAAAGGCAGGACCATGTCATTGTTCAGGCGATCGTTGTAGAGAATTATTTGAACAGGAGTATGGAGACGATTTCGTAGAAGTTGGTGTTGGGAAGATTATAAAAATATAAAAAACATTAAGGTATAACCAACTAATAATGCAATAATAATCAATAAATAAACCAGGTAAGATTATGGACGAATTAGAGAGGATAAAGCAAGAGAAACTTAAGCAGATGATGGAGAAGCACAACTATCCAGATAGGCCTGTAAAAATGAGCGACAAGGACTTCGAATCTGCGATTGCTAAATATCCTCTTGTTGTAGTTGATTGTTGGGCCGAATGGTGTGCTCCTTGTAGAATGATAGCTCCAATTGTCGAGGAGCTTGCTAAAAAATATAAAGGTAAGATTATTTTTGGAAAATTAGATGTTAGTACAAATAGAATGGTGCCTGCAAAATTTGGAATAAGAGGCATACCTACCTTACTCGTTTTTAACAAGGGCAAACTTGTCGACAGAATCGTTGGCGTCCAGCCAATGAGTGTGTTAGAATCAAAGTTAAATCAATATCTTAGAGCAAATGATTGATATGTTTTTAGGCCAAATAGAATATTCATTAATTTCAGTATTTATTTTAGGTTTAGTTCACGGATTGCTTCCTTGTGAGCATAGTTGGCCTATTATTTTTGCTTACGCTATTAGCTTGAGGGACGCAATTAGAGGAATATTAGTTGCTGTTCTTTTAACTTCAGCTGCTACTTTACCTTGGATCTTAATTGGAGGTGTCTGTGGATATTTTGGATCTATGATTTACAAAGAAAGTTATGAGATCTATGTTCATCTTGTAATAGGGGCATTGATGATAATATTCGGATTGTACGCTCTGCGATTTTTTAAAATTCCGCATTTACATTTGAAAGGATGTTGCAAAGAAGAAAAAAAAGTAGCCATTAGTTTAAAACAAGTTCCACTTTATGGATTTGTCCTCGGATTTGGTCCTTGTGTCCCAGTTTTAATGATGTATACTTTTGCGGCTAAGCTTAGTACAACTTTATTAGGAGCATTTGCTGGACTGC
>Ga0209636_10000235_pt1 | contig 49545 bp, 51 predicted proteins | sample DeeMarSWOR152_54_FD_187464 | JGI IMG/M metagenome (GOLD analysis project Ga0209636, IMG submission 187464) | Marine sediment microbial communities from White Oak River estuary, North Carolina - WOR-1-52-54 (SPAdes) (version 2) | ecosystem: Environmental > Aquatic > Marine > Intertidal zone >...
AAGAACATGGAGATTCAACTGGACCTTTGCAAGCGGGCCATCTCGGATTCGGGGATCGATGTAGACCGACCCTTGCTGCTTCAGGTTTCTCGGTTCGATCCTTGGAAGGACCCCCTGGGAGTGATCCGGACATACCGTCTGGTGAAGAAGGAATTTCCCGATGTTCAGCTTGCCTTGATCGGCGCCATGGCCGGAGATGACCCTGAGGGCTGGAATTTGTTTGAACAGGTGGAGGAGGAGGCAGCAAAGGATACGGATCTCTTCGTATTCACAAACCTCGCTGGCACGGGCAACATGGAGGTAAACGTTTTTCAGCGGGGCTGTGATGTGGTGATCCAGAAATCCCTCCGTGAAGGCTTCGGCCTCGTGGTTTCAGAGGCCCTCTGGAAGGAGAAACCCGTGGTAGCGGGGAGGGCCGGCGGTATTCCCATGCAGTTTCCCGAAGCCTTCAGTAGATATCTCGTTGACTCACCGGAACAGTGTGCCGAACAGGTTATTCACCTGTTGGAGTACATAGGGGAGCGTGGAGACTTTGGTCGTTCTGGGCGCGAGCATGTACGGAGGAACTTCCTGCTCCCCCGCTTGGTTCGGGATGAGTTGAAGCTCATGGCACAAATCTTAGGCCGCTCCTGATGAGGATGTAACAATGCGAAAGATCTTAGTAACGGGTGCAGCAGGACAGATTGGGTCGGAATTAACCATCGCCTTACGTCAAAGATATGGTAACGAGAATGTCATAGCTACAGGTCATAAAACAAAACCCGATGACGCTTTGATCGAGTCGGGCCCGTTTCACTTCATCGATTGCACCGAGATAAGCACGGTCGCCGAGGTGGTGAAGAAGTACAAAGTGGATACGATTTATCATCTTGCGGCGTTACTGTCGGCAGTAGCGGAGGAAAAGCCCCAACGTGCCTGGAATGTGAACATGATAGGTCTCTATAATGTCTTAGAAGTGGCGCGCACGTATGAGTGCTCCGTTTTTACCCCGAGTTCCATCGGTGTGTTCGGCCCAACCACCCCTTTGGATAAAACCCCACAAGTTACCATTCAGCGGCCGAACACAATGTATGGCGTAACCAAGGTCGCTGGTGAGCTGCTCTGTGACTATTATTTCAAGAGATTTGGTGTGGATACGCGGGGAGTCCGTTACCCTGGAATCATTTCTTATAAAACCCCACCTGGCGGGGGAACCACGGACTACGCTGTGGAGATTTACTATTGTGCCATCAAGCATAAGAGATATACCTGCTATCTCAAGAAAGGCACGTATTTGGATATGATGTATATGCCAGACGCGCTAAAGGCTGCAATTGACCTGATGGAAGCGAGCCCGGCAAAACTCAAACACAGAAATGCCTTTAACGTTACGGCCATGAGCGTTGCTCCGGAGAACATTGCGGGTGAGATCCAAAAGGTAATTCCGGAATTCACCATGGATTTCAAAATAGACCCGCTCAGACAGGCAATTGCCGACTCTTGGCCAAACAGTATGGATGATGGCGCTGCCCGCGAAGAGTGGGAATGGCAGCCGGCATACGACCTCGCATCCATGACTCAGGATATGATGGAAAAGCTCTCTCAAAAGCTCGGGATAAGGATAGACTAACAACAGAATCAAAGAAGTGGATTTGACACGTTGCTTCCATTACGTATGCTTTTTTCTCTAAATTCAGGGGAGGGGCAAAATGTCAGTTACTAAATTAGAACGCGTACTCATTGAAAGGCTCGATGAATTGAGAGCAATGGGGACTCTTAAGGGCAAGGAGATGGTGATAACAGGGGTAAAACCCCCTGGAGATGCGAGAGGCCCACGGTACTTTGTCGAAGGCTTTGGGGAAAAGGAATTTCTCCGAATGAATTCCAATTCTTATCTCGGGATGTCGTTGGTCAAGGAGATAGTTGAAGCAGAGGAGGAGGCTTCAAGAAAATACGGTGTTGGTCCAGGAGCGGTCCGTTTTATCAGTGGCACGTATCAACCCCATGTTGATTTAGAAAGGAGGTTAGCAAAGTTCCATAACCGGGAGTCGGCAATGATTTTCAGCTCCGCCTATGCCACCATGATGGGCATTCTGTCGCCAATGATAGACGATGAGACCGTCGTCATCAGCGACGAGTTGAACCATAACTGCATTATTAATGCTGTAAGGCTTTCCCGGCCCAAAATAAAGGGAATTTACAAACATCTGGATATGAGTGATCTGGAAGGCAGAACAAAAGACGCCATTGGAAAAGGAAAGCGAGTCTTAATTGTCACAGATGGGATTTTCAGCATGAGGGGTGACTATGCGCCGCTGAATATTCTTGGAGAAATTGCCGAACGGTATGATCCAGAATTCGAAGAGGGCATTATTACCGTGGTAGATGATTCCCATGGTGTGGGTGCTTTTGGGAAAACCGGTCGAGGAACTGAGGAATATACAGATGCGAAAGGCATAGACCTCATAGTCGCGACTTTAGGGAAGGCCTTGGGGGTGAATGGCGGGTATTTAGCGGCGAGTTCCATCATCGTGAATTACCTGCGGGAAACGGCGCCTTTTTATATATATTCAAATCCCATCACCCCTTCAGAAGCAAGTTCAGCAATGAAGGCCCTGGACATTCTCGATAACGAAAGGGGGTTACAATTATTAGAGAAGCTGCGTGGACTTACGAAGCGCTTCGAAAAGGGTCTGGTTGATTTAGGTTACGAGATTATAGAGAGCGAGCATCCCGTCGTTCCCCTCATGATCAGGGATACGGAAATGACGGCCGAACTGGTTCAGTATCTGACGGAGCATGGGATCTTAGCTACGGGATTGAATTATCCAGTAGTGCCCAAGGGGGATGAGGAAATACGGTTCCAGGTTTCGGCTGACCATACTGAATATGACATCGACTATGTCCTTGAAGTATTACGGAAATTTAGGGAGGCACAGGAGAGATAGATCCCACCGTGCAAGAATGTATTCCCTCGCGGTTGGTGACATCCCGGTCGTGCCGCGGTTGTCTGGGGGGATCATTGAAGGGCCAAATGCTAATTAGTAAAATACGTCATTTGGCAAAGGGGAAGTTAGATGAAGGCTGCAATCGTCTACTGGTCGAAGACCGGAAACACCGAGAAGGTGGCCCTGGCCATCAAGGAGGGGCTGGAGGAAGCCGGGGTCGAAGTGTTGTTCGCGAGAACCCAGGAAGCTGATGACATTGATCTCTTCGATGATGATTTGGTCTGCCTCGGCTTTCCAACTTACCAGTGGCATCCTCCCGTGCCGATGGGCGCCTTTATCAAAAGGAAATTCAGCGAGTATCGCGAACAGGGACGCGTAAAGCTCGCCGCCCCGGAGGTTCCGGGAAGGAATACGTTGATTTTCTGTACCCACTCCGGACCTCATGCAGGAATCAATGAGGCAATCCTCTTTATGATTTCTCCCGCTTTCGGGTAATTCCTTCAGATTTAAACTTCATGATTTGCTTACTCTCTCTTTTGACTCGGAACTAAAATGACAAATGAAGATGTGACCCTAATTCCACTAATTCCACATTGGCTAAAGGATTATCGGTCTGAGATTGGGGTAGGTGTGGAGGGGGCGGAAACGGACTGGCTTCTCTGGCGGACGGGAATCCTTAGTGATGTGGCGTTTTGGACCTTTTGGGTCACCCCTCTTCTCAGCCTCTCCTGCTGTTCCATGAGCATCTGAACGATATAACGAACGCGCCTCCCCTCGTCGAAGCCGGGAAATGAAGAAGGGCTGCAAATGGCATTGGCCATTGAGTCGATGCAGAAGGCCACCTTTGAATAGACCGATGCGAGGCACACCGGGCAGCGCTTCTCCTCGGACTTCCTGAACAGCCCGGGATCGTGCAGGACGGCACCCAAGTAACTCATTTTGATACCGAAGGGATCAGCTGTGCCGTTTATTCTATTTTCTATAGCGCCTTCGAGGGCTTCAAAAGCCATTTTCCCCTGGTAGAGATCCATCACGTTGTTCATGAGGATGATGGGCCTAAAGAATCGTCGGGCCTTGTATCCCTCTATTCTCTTCGTCAGTTCAATCTCCAGGTGCATGAACCTGGAGAAACAGGCCTTCAACGACCCATAGGCGCTCATGAGATCTTTGGGAGAGGCCACAACGATCGTCTTTTCCGCTAAAAGGGCAAAGTCGATTGTCTGACGGCCGATACCCGAACCCAAATCCAGCACGACGAAATCGAAAGTCCTGCTGGCCGTGATGAAACTCCTCAGGAACTTCATCTTCTGCCGATAATTGAGGTTGGCTAGGGCAAAATTCCCCCGTTCCCCACCGATGAGGAAGAAACCAAAGGGAGTTTCTTCAATGAGATCCTCCAGGGCCCTCTCCTTCATGAAGAAATGGGACAGATTATGCTTGGGATAAAGGCCGAGCCGGTCCGCAATGAGCCCATTGCCCAGATCGACATCGATCAAAAGAACACGGCCATTTTTTTTCGCGATGACGGCCGAGAGGCCCACGGCGAGATGGGTCTTTCCAACCCCTCCCTTGCTCGAGGTGAGCGCGAGGATTTGACCCCTATCGTTCACGGTTTTTTCCTGCCTTCATCTGAAGGTTTTTGATGTTCAGTAGTGGTCATTTTTTATGCAATGTATGTGCCAAAATTCGCTACCTGGGATTGTGGAATTCTACCCGGGGGCTGAGAACGGAAGAATTGGATTGGTCGTGCTGCAGGGGATTTGGCCAAAATCCACCGTCTAATTTAGGTATCAAAACTGATGAACTACCAGTACGCCGCAAGGAGGAGCGATCGTGGGCAACGCCGCAGATGATGCCTTGATGGTGGATCAGGGTTGGGCAGAACACTTGCCGCAGACGTAGGTCAGGGAGGATAATATGCTATGGAATTCTCGGGGTCTTCACTATACAATTCACTTATATAAAGTGCTTGGTTCTTGAGGAGGTTACTATGAAGAGGATCTTGCGGCCTTTGATAATTATTCTCGGTTTGGTCTTTTTCGGACTGCCTTTGCCCGTGGCTCAGGGGGGTCAGCAGAGGGCCATTAAACTCGCTTACACCACTTTCTTCCCGCCCACGAATGTGCAGGCCCAATTGGGCTATTCGTGGACACAAGAAATAGAGAGGCGCACCAATGGCACGGTGGAGATCACCTACCTCCCGGGTTGGCCAGTTTTAAAGGGTGACGAAATCTACGAGGGGACCGTGATCGGGGCCACGGACATTGGGATGTCCGCCTTTGCCTACAACCAAGGTCGCTTCTCCGCTATGGAAGCGATTGACCTCCCCCTGGGTTATCCCAGTGCAATGGTGGCAACCTCAGTCATAAACGATTTTTACGAGAAATTTCAGCTCAAAGAGCTTGCCGATGTGAAGGTGCTCTATCTGCACGCTCATGGTCCAGGTCTGCTTCACAGCAGGGAGCCGGTCTACAAGCTGGAGGACCTCAAGGGGATGAGGATTCGCTGCACCGGCTTCGCTGCCAAGATGGTCAGGGCCATGGGCGCAGAACCGGTTGTCAAGCCACAGGGGTATACCTATGCGCTCCTGCAGGATCGTTACGTGAGTGCCACCTGGAGCCCCATGGAGGTTCTGAAGGGATGGGGGCAGGCGGAGGTGATCAAGTATACCGCCGAGTGTTATTGCGTTGGTTACACCTCAGGCTTCTACGTTGTGATGAACCTCAAGAAGTGGAAATCCCTCCCCACGGACGTGCGAAAAGTCTTTGAAGAAGTCAGCGCGAAGTGGATCCCAAAGCATGCCAAGGCATGGGATGACAGCGATGAGGAAGGACGGAAGTTTACCCTTAGCCTCGGCAATAAAATTATCCCCCTCTCGAAGGAAGAGGCCGCGCGATGGTGCAAGGCCATTCAGCCTGTAGTGGATGAGTATATAGACAGTGCAGGGAAGAAGGGGTTGCACGGGCGGGAATATGTGGAGACCATACGGGCATTGATAAACAAATACGGCAAAAAGTGAGCGATTGGGAAAAATGGCGTTTGAAGAAAGTAAGGGGATTTTCATCGGCGGCATCATCCTTATCATCTTCGTTCTCGCGGGAATCTACCTGTACGTAATGTATACCCGACAATTTCCCATCGACTCCCTCGAATGCAAAGACGGCAAGTTTTTCAGTAATCAGAGGAACATTGACATTTTTGCGGTCACAGTGACCAATAAGGAAAATGTTGGGGTTAAGGATATCAAGATCAGGATCGGTTTCTTCGATACCCTTGGAAACCCGGTTGATGCCACAGTTGTCACATTTCCTGAAACGGTACCGCCGAGGACCACCAAGCAGTTGATAAAGCGGGACATCTCCCTCAGCCGGTTACCACCAAAATGGAAATCTACCTACACAATTCTGGACGCAAAACGTGCTTCCGCGAGAGCGGCGAGGTAACCTGCCGTTCTTGAAGCAAGGAGGGAGGATTAGCATGCCAAAATACATAATCGAACGGGAGGTTCCCGGAGCCGGGAAGTTGTCCCCGGAGAAATGGCGAGCCAGCGCGCAGAGGTCCTGCGGAGTGCTGAACGAGTTGGGTCCGCAGATCCAGTGGATTGAAAGCTACGTCGCCGATGACAAGGTCTACTGCGTGTACATTGCTCCCAATGAGGAGATGATACGAGAGCATGCTAGACGAGCCGGTTTCGCGGCTAACCGGATTTCTGAGGTAAAGTCCATCATTGATCCGACGACGGCTGAGGAATGATCCCCCAATTGACTCTCGTGTTCGTGATCATTACGACCGAAGACCGCCGACGGCTGACCGCGGATAAGACAAGAAAGATGGCGGACGGCAGACCGCGTTAGAGGATTGTGTTCGTGCTCGTGGTCCGTGTTCGTGAATCGTGATTCATTTCTCGTTATTGGATTTTTTGGCATTTGGATTTTGAACTTTAACATTTAATATTTCCCTTGCCTCCAACCGTTCCCTTGAAGTTTCGAAAAAACTCGCTCTTCGCCGCTCAGAAATCTTTTTTCGACCATTCCAACGTCCGTTTCCTTGCAAAAATCGCCTGAGGCGCTCCTTCCTTCTCAAGACTTGGCGAAAAAATCTTTGATTCGCGCTCAGAGCTCGTTTTTCCGCCTTTACAGGGATTTCGAACTTTGAACTTTGAGATTTGGCATTCATCGTCGTGTCCGTGTCCGTAATGAGTTATTTAACGCCTTCAATCGATGAAGGGACCGGGTCGCGAGCGAATATTGCATTGTAGAGTTTGGAGTGGGTAAAGTAACGAAGAGGGAATTTTATCAAAAACAAGGAGGTCCTCATGAAGCGAAAATATCGGAGGACCGAAATCGCGTTTGTATCCTGTTTTTTTCTCGTGGGCCTCGTCACCGCCAGTTGGGCGGGGAAAACGCTTGAGGACGGCCTTTACGAGGAACTGCTCGAGAAGTATGTGAAGGACCGCGTAGTGGACTACCGGGGATTGAAGAATGAGGAGGGGAAATTAGATCAGTACCTGGCCCTTCTGGATCAGACGAATCCGGACGAGTTACCTCGAAACGAGCAGTTGGCCCTCTATATCAATGCCTATAATGCATACACGCTTAAGCTCATTCTGAAAAATTATCCTTTGGATTCCATCAAGGATATCGGCGGTTGGTTTAAGGGTCCCTGGAAGATAAGCTTCTGCAAGATTGGCGGGAAGACCTTTACCCTCGATGAGATCGAGCACGAAATCATTCGTCCCCGTTTTAAAGATCCAAGGGTCCATTTTGCCGTTAACTGTGCCTCCAAAAGCTGTCCGCCCCTTATTTCGGAGCCCTACCAGGGGAGCATCCTGGATCAGCAGCTCGATGCGAATACGCGGGGTTTTCTCAACGATCCAGAACGAAACCGGCTGGAGGGAAACACGCTCTACGTCAGCAAGATATTCAAATGGTTCGGGGAGGACTTCGGCGCGGACGTGGTCGGTTTCTTCCTGAAGTACGCCGGAGGGGACTTGAAGAACCGTTTGTCAGCCAAGAGAGCTCAGATCAAGATCGAATATCTCCACTATGACTGGGGGCTGAACGGAAAATGAGGGCGTGACTGGTAAAGTCAGAGGTAAGTAACCATGAAGAGGTTCTTCGCATCTTTTTTCTCGGGCTTCTCGTTGGTTTTCCTCCTGATGCTCGTTTCGTCCGGATCCGGTGGGGAACTGACAGACGATCAGAAGCTGGAGAGGATCAACGACCTATACAAAAAATACAGAAGATCATTTCCGGATGTCCCCGACGTGAGTGTGGAAGAACTCATTGCCATGGGGAGAAAAAAAGATGTCGTTCTCGTTGACGGGCGTGAGAAGAAGGAGCAGGAGGTTTCAATGCTCCCCGGTGCCATTACTTCCCAGGAATTCGAGGAGAATATTGAGAAATACAGGGACAAGACTGTCGTTGTCTACTGTACCATTGGGAGCCGGAGCGGACACTATGCACGGGGCCTCATAGAAAAGGGCCTCATAGCCTATAATCTCAGGGGAAGCATTTTGGCCTGGATACACGCCGGGCAAAAACTCGTGAGCGAAGGAAAGGAGACTCGCCGGGTACACGTTTACGGACGCAGGTGGAATCTCGCACCAAAGGGATATGAGGCCGTGTGGTAAAGTACCAAGGGGGAGAGCTTCTGACTGGGGGAAACCCAGGTTCAGGATTTGTCCAGGGCGCTTTTCAGAGCCACAATGGCCACTTCAAGCTGAGCGTCATCGGGTTCCCTGGTCGTTATCCTCTGCAACCAGAGACCGGGTGCCGTTAACCACCGCATATACGGGCTATTGCGTTTCTTGCCCGACAGCTTTAACAGCTCGTAGGAGGCCCCGGCCAGTATCGGCAAAAGGGAGAAGTGCGTGGCGAACCTCTGTAAAATAAAGGGCCTGTGGCCTATCATTATTTCAACAATGGTGTCGGCAGCGGCAAAAAGGAGAATTGCGAATATTACCACGATGAGCAAAAAACTGGTCCCACAACGGGGGTGATGGGTGCTATACTTACGCAGATTCTCGATCCTGAGCTCTTCCCCCGATTCGAAGGCGTTGATGCTCTTGTGCTCTGCGCCATGATACTCGAAGATCCGTCTGATTTCCGTCCACTGGCTGATAACCCACAGGTAGGCCAAGAAAAGGCCAACGCGTATGATTCCCGCTATTACATTAAATGAAAGGGCATTCTTTGACAGCCCCATGATCTCCGTGAGAAACAAGGGGAGCGCGAAGAAAATCCCGATGCCAGCGGCAAAGGCAAGCACAATGACGCCAATTAGTATGAGGCCATCCCTAATCTTCTTTGTTCGCGTGCGTTCCCAATGAGCGCCCCCTTCAGCCTTTTCGTGCTCGGCAATGGCTACGTCAGCCGAGAAATTGAGCGCCCGAATGCCTATGACCAAGGTTTCAAAGAACGTTACCGCACCCCTGAGGATAGGGGTGTTCAAGACCCTGTATCGCTTTGAGAGGGCTGTATAGAGATCGCTCTTGACCAGGATCTCGCTGTCAGGCTTTCGAACAGCCGTAGCGATACTCCTCGGCGCCCGCATCATCACGCCCTCGATGACGGCCTGGCCCCCAATGGCCGTATCTTCAGATAGAAGCGGTCGTTCGTCGTTCTCCAGGGGTAAACAGCTGCGTAACATTTCCATAATGAGGAGCAATTTGGGCTAGGCATTGAAATAGGATGTACTTGATAAGATAATAGAAGCCAAACCCTTGTCAACAGGATATTGAGATGCGCTTAAGTTTTTGAACCAGGGATTTACTGAGAATGCCTGTCTTTATCCAAGGGGGTAAGCGTATGGGTAAGGGGAAAAGGGTATCAAAAGAAAAGTTGATAGATATGTACCGAAATATGGCTCGGATTCGTTTTTTTGAGGAGAGGGCGGTGGAGCTCTTTCTCCAGGGTCAGTTACCTGGCTTCCTCCATTCTTCCATTGGTCAGGAGGCGGTTGCCGTGGGCGCATGTTCCGCCCTCAGGGATGATGACTATATGATCAGCACCCATAGAGGCCATGGAGATATCATTGCCAAGGGGGCTCGGGTCGACGGCATGATGGCAGAGCTCTTCGCCAAAAAGACGGGATACTGCAAAGGGAAAGGCGGTTCGATGCATATCGCGGATCTGGATTTGGGAATCCTGGGGGCCACGGGAATCGTCGGCAGCGGACCGCCCATTGCCAATGGGGCGGCATTGGCCTGTCAATTGAGGGGAACCGATCAGGTCTGCCTCTGTTTTTTTGGAGATGGTGCGACGAACACGGGATCTTTCCATGAAGCCCTCAATCTTGCCGCGGTCTGGGATCTTCCCGTTATCTTCGTTTGTCAGAACAACCTCTATGCGGAGTCAACGCCCCAGGCCAGCCACCAGAAGATACCGGATATCTCCATCAGAGCGAAGAGTTACGGAATTCCCGGGCTTGTAGTCGATGGGAACGATGTTGTGGCAGTCTATGAAATCGTGGACCGGGCGGTTGAGAGAGCGAGAAGGGGAGGGGGCCCCAGCCTTATCGAGTGTAAGACGTATCGTTTCCTCGGACACTATGTGGGGGATCCGGGCACGGCTTACCGGAAAAAGGAGGAGGTTGAACAGTGGAGGGAGAAGGATCCTCTGCTGGTCCACCGGAAGAGACTCTTGACCATGGGGATGGCAGCCGATGAGGATCTCGAGAAAATCGATGGCGGAATCCAGAGGGAGATCGAGGAGGCGGTGGCCTTTGGTCAAAGCAGCCCAGATCCCCAACCCGAAGAGGCCCTTGAGGATGTCTATGTGAACGGATACATCCCTTAGAGAGAGGGACGGCGATGAGAGAGATCACATATCGGGAGGCATTAAGGGAGGGATTGCAGGAGGAAATGCGCAGGGATGAACGGGTCTTTCTGCTGGGCGAGGATATTGCGGAGTTTGGGGGAACCTATAAGGTAACCGAGGGGCTCTTGGCGGAATTCGGTCCCGAACGGGTGAGAAATACGCCCATTTCAGAAACAGCCATTGTCGGAGCAGCTTTGGGAGCGGCCCTCCTGGGGATGAGGCCTGTGGCCGAGTTGATGTACATAGATTTCAGCGCTGTGGCGATGGATCAAATCGTCAATCAGATTGCCAAGATCCGCTATATGTTCGGTGGGAAGGCCAAGGCGAGCCTGGTCATTCGGACCCAGGGGGGTGCGGGGAGATCGTCCGGCCCCCACCATGCCCAGAGCCTCGAGACCTGGTTCTGCCATACCCCGGGGCTGATGGTGGCGATGCCTTCAACCCCGTATGATGTCAAAGGACTCATCAAATCGTCCATTCGCAGCGACAATCCGGTCATCTTCATCGAACACAAACTCCTCTACAACGAGAAGGGGCCTGTCCCTGAGGAAGAATATCTGGTTCCCATAGGCAAGGCGGATATCAAACGGGAGGGAGGCGATGTGACGCTGGTGGCCACGTCTCGAATGGTTCTGAGGGCCCTTAAGGCCGCTGAGGCCCTGGCTGAGGATGGAATTGAGGCTGAAGTGCTCGATCCTAGGAGCTTGGTACCCCTTGATGAAGATGCCATCCTTCAATCCGTGAAGAAGACGGGGAGGTTGGTGATCATTCATGAAGCGGTCAAGCGGGGGGGATATGGAGCGGAAATTCAAGCCGTCGTGTCCGAGAAGGCTTTCGATTACCTCGATGCCCCCATCAAGAGGGTAGCAGCGGCCAATACCCCCGTTCCCTTCGCGCCCACATTGGAGAACTTCGTGATCCCCGATGAGCGGGATATCATTAAGGGGGTGAAAGAGCTTTTCGGATAGGAGCGAACGGCTTCGCAGCAAAGGAGGGTATTTGTCGAAGCGATTGTAGCTAGGCTCTGAGCTCAGCGGGATTCCGGCGGACTTGGGTGTGACACGAGGGGCATTCCTGGAAAAGCGGAGAGGAGGGGATGGAAAGGAAAGATCTCAGGGTGAATGGTAAGCGCCTTCGTGCTACCCTGGAGGAGATGGCCAAGATAGGGGCTACTGCCGGGGGCGGTGTCCAACGCCTGGCCCTGTCGGATGAAGACAAGCAGGCGAGGGATTTATTCATAAAGTGGCTCAATGAGATAGGTCTTGAAGTGATGATTGATGAAATGGGGAATATCTTCGGCAAGAGGGCTGGGAAGGGCAAGGGCCTTTCCCCTGTAATGAGCGGTTCCCACATTGATTCCCAGCCGAAAGGTGGACGTTTCGACGGGATTCTGGGCGTCATGGGAGTCTTGGAGGTAGTGAGAACCCTCAACGACCATGGCATTGAGACCGAGCGGCCGATAACCATCGTCGATTGGACCAATGAAGAGGGCACCCGTTTCTCCCCGGCGATGGCCGGTTCTGGCGTTTGGACGGCGAAGTTGGATCGGGACTGGGTCTATGGGAGGGCGGACATTCACGGCAAGACATTCGGCCAAGAGCTGGAGAGGATAGGATACAAGGGGAAATTGAGGGCGAAACAATGGCCCGTCCACGCCTATTACGAATATCACATAGAACAGGGGCCCGTGCTCGAGAGGGAGGGAAAACTCATTGGGGCCCCTAAGGGCATTGTCTGCCTCCACTGGTACGACATTTACGTGGAGGGCACGGCCAACCAGGTGGGGCCGACTCCTATGGAAGGCAGAAGCGACGCCCTGTGCGCTGCGGCGGAAATGATCCTCAAGGTAAACGAACTGCCCGCCAAGGTAGGCGGCAACATGGTTGCCACGGTGGGGGAGATTCACAATTTCCCTAATTCGAGGAACATCATTCCCGATAGGGTCCACTTTACCGTGGATATCCGCTCCTGGGACGATGAGCTCGTAACCCGGGCATGGGAAGATTTGAAGCTGGATTTTGGGACCATCGCCGCGAGAAGGGAATGCCCCCTGTGCATCGAGGAGACCTGGCGCGTCGGGCATACGCCTTTTGAAGAGCGTCTCGTGAAAAGGGTATTGGGGATCGCGGGCCAGTTGGGATATTCAAGCCACTACATGGTTAGCGGCGCCGGTCATGATGCCAGCTACATGAGCCAGGTTGCACCAACTGCAATGGTATTCGTTCCGAGTATAGGCGGCCGGAGCCACGTGGAGGTGGAAAATACCAAATGGGAGGACTGTGAAGCGGGTGCGAATGTCCTTCTTCACTGTATTCTCCAATCTGCCACGGAGACATAGGAAGGGAACCCGGCCTAGTCTTCGATCAATCCCACGAGGTCAGCGACGACTCTCCCCAGGCCAGCCACAACTCTTGCCATCTGGTCGTACCGCACCTTGTCGGGTGTATCAGCCCTCGTGTGATAGTAGGGGTAGCGGAACGGAGCGGTGTCAGTGACCATCACCGCCGGGTAACCCCGCTGCCAGAAAGACCACTGGTCAGAATCGCTTATGCCAGGGATGGCGCTCGGCAGCGCCCCACCTTCGGATGGATATTTGGCATGGCGGCGGAATGAGGCGACCACCTTACGGACCAGGTCCGCTGATGATGTGTCCCCCACAAATCCGATGAAGTTCCCGATGGAGGGGTAGAAGAGGCTGAACGGGAATGGATAGTGCTGACTTCCCCTCTCGTCTGTATAGTAACCGATGGTCTCGAGACTCAGCATTGCGACGATCTTCTCACCCCGAATTTTGCACTCATTGGCATAAACCCGGCTCCCCATCGCAGGGGATTTGAAATAGGGCGGTTCCTCGTTTACGAACTCCAAGAAGCGGAGGGTCCGCGACGGTTTTTTCCCGTCAAAGAGGCCGGCCAGGGCAAGCACCGCTGTAGCACCGGTGGCATTGTCATTGGCGCCTGGGGATCCCTGTACGGAGTCATAGTGGGCACCTATGATGACGATCTCATCGGCTCGATCCGATCCCCGGATTTCGGCCTCGATATTATAGCAAGTCATCCCTGCTACCTCGTAGCCATGACGACGGGCCTCATAGGACGACTCCCGGAGGGACGATTCGAGAAAGTCGGCCGCAGCGGCGAGGGCCCGATAACGCGGGACGTTTCGCTCCCCGATTTCACCGGCGAGTTTCTCCACGTTCCTGCGGAGGGCGTCGCGGAGATCGGTTTCCTGAACAGTCAGGGGCGGCATCGGCCCCCGGTAGCTTTTCCCGGGCATTCGAATTCTGGGGAGCATGGCTACGTTTTAAGGATGAAGCGTCGAGAGATCTCAACGGCCTCGGCGGCATCCTTTCCGTAAGCATCAGCGCCGATCTTTTCCGCAAAACCAGCATTGACAGGGGCCCCGCCAACCATGACGTTAACGCGGTCTCGCAATCCCCGCGCCTTCAATTCATCGAGGGCCTTTTTCATCTCCGGCATCGTTGTGGTTAAGAGTGCGGATAATCCAAGGACGTTGGGCTTAATCTCCTCCACCTTTTGAATCAATTTCTCAACGGTGATGTCCACACCGAGATCGATTACGTGAAATCCCGACCCTTCCAGCATCATAATAACGAGGTTTTTGCCGATTTCGTGTATGTCCCCTTTAACAGTGCACATAATGATGGTTCCCTTCGGTTGTGTCTCCTGACCTTTCAAGAAGGGTTTGATGAGACCCAACCCCTTTTGCATGGTGAAGGCTGAGACGAGCATCTCCGGCACGAAGATCTGATTCTGGGAGAATCTCTTGCCCACCACGTCCATCCCTCCAATCATGGCATCATTTATGATTGCTTCTGGCTTCACGCCATTCTCGATGGCTGCTCTAACCAAATCCTCTATCTCCCTGTGTTTTCCATCGATAACCGCGTTTCTAATTATTTCCAGATGATGGCTCATGGTCTTAAGCTCCTAGGGAAGCGCCGTTGTCCCTTCGCTCAGATTTCGTGTTCCGTGTCCGTGTGGTTCGTGCTCGCATGTTTCGTGCTCAGAGCTCGTTTTTCCATTTTTAACCAATAAAACTAATCAAACGAATACAACCAACCAACTCATTGCCATTTGTCATTTGGATTTTGAACTTTGGCATTTCTTCTTCCGCCTCTAACCTCAAACCTGTTTCGCCTTTCCCTGACCGCAACACTGCAGCACCGCAGAACCAATTTGCTGCGGCAACGTCAATATCCTTCGCGGACGGCCGCAACAATGGCTTTGAGATTTTCCAAAGGCGTTGCAAGCGGGATTGCGCATTCAGGCCCGATGATGTTGACCCCGGCCTCGATTGCATAGCGGGCCTGTGCGTAGGCATCATCGGGAGTTCCCTGGTAGAGGACCTGAGGATTGTTTACACATCCAACGAGGGACATAAGATGTCCAACCTTCTTGACGACTACCTTGGCGTCCATTTGCCACTCAAAGTGATATGCTTCAAATCCCGACTCTGCGAACAGTTCCAAGCGGTCAATGCAGTTTCCACAGACATGGAGGATAAGCGGTCCCCCGATCTGTGAGGTGATCTCCTTATGAATGGGCTGGAGAAGATCCCGATAGTGATACGGGCCCGCCAAATCCCCGGTCACATGGTCCGCAAGGACCACCACGTCTGCTCCTGCCTGGAACTGGGCGCGGGCAAAGGTGACGGTTACCGGCATCAACTGGCGCATCATTTTGATAACCTTTTCACTCTCCCCCATCCCTATCTGAAGCAAGAAATTTTGCGTGCCAGCCATATGGTACGAGAGGGTCCAGGGACCCATTACCTTGCCCACGATTGCAGCCGTATCTCCAACGGTGCGCCTGAGGATGGAGAGGGCCTCCAGGACGACCCGCATCGATGGCTTTTCAAGGATATTTTCCGGAACCCGGATATCGGAAAAATCGGCGTAGGGGAAGGTCTTGCCATCTGGCATCGTATCCCGGTCCCCCCAATCCACATCGGATCCAAGGGCTGCAGATTCCTGGTGAACGCTATATTCCGGCATTACCGTGTCAAAACCGAGGATCTCATGGGCCGCTATGGCAAGATCAGCCATGGCATTGGCGTCCACATGAGCTTCTGGAAAGGAGATTCCCGCGGCGTCCATGAGGCCATGACACACAATTGATGTGGGGTTTCCCGCAGGTGGCCTATCGCCCTTTCTGCCGTTGTACACCGCGGACATGACTAAGTTGTGCGACGTCGATTTCATAATTTTCCATCCCTACCTTTTCGCAGCTTGTTATTATGACCCATGTGGACGACAACGCTGGGGATTCTAAGGAGGATTCGATTTTGAAAGAGGATAGCAGAATGGGGAAGAACAAGTCAAAGGAAAATTTCGAGTTGAGCGGTTTTCACTGCCGGTCGACGACCAGGATGAGCAGTGTTGGGGATACTCATTTAGAGGACATTCATAGTGTCCTTTACTATCCTGCCTTCTTTCATGACGAGAACTACCCGTTCAAGGCCGTGCTCGAATAACGTAAGGTTCTCTAAGGGGTTGCCATCCACGACTATCAGATCGGCCAATTTGCCGACCTCCAAAGTGCCAATTCGATCCGCCATGCCGATCAGCTCTGCATTTGTACGCGTGGCCGATACGATGGTTTCCATGGGGGTCATCACCTCTGCCTTAAGGGCAAATTCCCTTCCTTTCAGGTGTTGAAACGGGCCAATAATGTCCGAACCAGACCCGATCCTCACCCCTGCTCGATAGGCCAACTCCAGAGCATGCTGGCCCTTGTGGCCCACTATTTCGAGCTTTTCAAGGGTGTGGGTATCCAATTCCCCCCGGGCTTCCTTGGCCAGCACGTCGTACGTGGCCAATGTGGGGACATAATAGGCGCCCTTTTCGGACATCATTTCGGCCGTATGGGCATCCATGAGGTTGCCGTGCTCGATGCTACGTACCCCGGCTGCAAGGCAATTTTGAATTGCCCGAGGACTATAGGTGTGTGCCATGACATAAGTCCCAGCCGCCTCGGCGGCTTCAACGGCAGCCCTTAATTCCTCCACCGTGAATTTCCACTGGCCCGGTTTGGCCCTGTCCGACTCCAGCTGAGAAGCGACCTCCCCATCGGCAAAGACCTTGATCTGATCAGCTCCGTGCCCGAGCACTCTGCGGGTGGCCCTGCGCACCTCATCCGGTCCATCACAGATCTCCGGGAAAATCCCAATACTGTTCCGGGGCGTTGGTGCTGCCCCGCTCGTTTCCGTCAGGGGACTGATGCTGAGCAGTAAGCGAGGGCCCCGGATGAGGCCCTGCTCGATAGCCGCCCGAAAGCCCAAGTCAAGTCCTGCGGCGTCGCGGAGCGTGGTAAAACCAAGATCCAGATCCGTCTCCAGATTTCTGGTGGCCCGGTGGACATACACGGCCGGCGGAAGGGTGCTCGTTTCCCTTAACGATAGCTCGATGTTGCCCGGATGCACATGGGCATCGATGAGCCCCGGCATCAGGGCCTTGCCTTTTAGATCGATAACCCTACCTTTCGGGAGTTTGGCCTCTTTTTCGTCGGCAATAACCTCTCTGATCGTTCCATCCGAAACGACTACTACGGCGTCCGAAGAGGGTTCGCCTCCATTGCCATCAATGAGGAATGCGTTCCTGAAGATTATTGTCCCCGTCATCTCCTATGACCCGCTTACCGCTGTTTTTCAATCTTCGGGTTGAGTTCCTCCCTGAGCCAGTCGGCAAAGAGGTTGATTCCCGCTACGAGGAGGATTAGAGTGGCCCCGGGAAAGACCACCAGCCACCACTTGCCTGCGTAAACGTAATTCTTGCCGATGGCGATCATCATCCCCAGGGATGGTTCGGTGAGCGGTACCCCGACGCCGAGAAAGCTCAGGGTCGCCTCCAGCATGATGACCACGGCCAGGTCCACGGCCAGGACCACAAATATGGGCGGGATGGCATTGGGAAGGAGGTGTTTCAGCAGGAGCCTGAAATCCCCGGCGCCCGTGGCCTTGGCTGCCGTTATGTAAGCCTCCTCCTTGACCTCGAGGACGCTGCCGCGCATAGTTCGCGCATAACGGACCCAGTCGGCAATGCAGATGGCAACGATGACGATCAGCACACCGCTCTGCTTAAAGATCCCGAGCATGAGAATGGCTATGAGGGTGGTGGAGAAGGAGAAAAGGGAGTCGGCCAGACGCATCGTTACCGAATCCAAAAGCCCACCGTAATATCCAGCCAGCAGGCCCATAGCAATACCGAAGGAGCCGGCAATGAGAACAACCCCGAAGCCCACAGTAAGGGAGGTTCTGCATCCGTAGAGGATGGTGCTGAGAATTCCCCTCCCTTGATCATCGGTTCCCAGGAGGAATGTGGGATCGCTTCCTTCCATCCAGACGGGGGGCTTTAAGAAGTCGCTGAGGCTCACCTTCTCCAGGTCATAGGGGTTTTGGGGGGCGATCCACGGGGCCAGGAGGGCGGCCAGAATGAAGAATAGCAACAGGAAGCTTCCCACGATGGCCGAGGGATCGTGCGCGTAGTGATAGGCAATCTTTGACTTAAAAAACCTCTTAGTCATATCGGATTTTCGGGTTTAAAAATGCGTAGAGAATATCGACGACGATGTTGATGGTCAGGATAATGAGCGCAGCCAGCATGATGTAGGTGACAATAACAGGTTGGTCCGTTTCATAAATAGAGGTGAGCAAGAGATTCCCCATCCCCGGCCACTGGAAGATCGTTTCCGTCACAATGGAAAACGCGATCAATTCCCCGAATTGCAGTCCTGTCATGGTCACCACTGGGATCAAGGCGTTTCTCAGGCCATGCTTGAAGATTACCTTCCTGGGAGGGAGCCCCTTAGACCATGCGGTCTTGATGTACTCCTCTCCCAAGATCTCCCGCATGCCTGCCCGGGTCAGGCGGAGCAGCACGGCAAGCTGGTACATTCCGAGGGTAAAGGCGGGAAGAATCAGGTGGCTTATTCCGCTCAACGTTAAGAAACCCGTTCGCCAGTAACCGATATTGACCGTCTCTCCCCGGCCGAAAGAGGGAAGGGCTCCCAGATAGACGGCAAAGATCATGATCAGGAGGATCCCCGTGAGAAAAGTTGGAATGGAGATACCGAAGAGGGATCCCGCCATAATCAGTCGGTTTCTCGCCGCATAGGGCTTGAGGGAAACAAGAACGCCGAGCCCCACACCGAGGCAAAAGGAGATGACGATGGCTGATGTGGCAAGCTCGACGGTGGCGGGAAGGCGCTCTAATATGAGGCCCAAGGCCGGCACCCGGCTCACATAGGACTTTCCAAATCGTCCCCGGGCAGCGTTGATAACAAAGCGTACGTATTGGACATAAAAGGGCTTGTCCAGGCCGTAGGCCCTCCTCACCTCCTCCCGCTCCTGAAACGTGGCATAGCGGCCTGCCAGCGTTACGACGGGGTCTCCCGTGTAGCGGAAGATGATGAAGCAGATGAAGGAGACGGCCAGAAGGACGACGAATCCCTGGATGAGTCTTCGAGCGACGTACGTAAGCATCGAATTTTAGGCGGGACCGTTCCCTTACGGCCCCGCCTTTTTTGGTTTACGGGATTACTTTGAGATCTCCTTGTAAACGATCCAACGGTCAGGGCGAGGCGTAAATTTGATCCCCTTGCCCTTCTGGACAGCATAGAGATCCACCTGGTAGTGCAGGGGGATCACGGCGATCTTGTCTACCATGGCCATCTTGTTCAGGTCTTGGAGAACCTTTTTGCGCTTCTCCTGATCCACCATACCGGCGGTAGATTCAAGAAGGGCGTCTATCTCGGGATCGCTGAAATTGGCCCCGTTAAACTCCCCAAAGCCCTTTTCCATGTCCCGCGTGTGGATCAGCTTGAGATAGCTCCGGCCCATATCAAAGGTGCCGTCAAACCACCCGATGAGGTAGAACTCGAGTTTACCCTGACTGACTTCCGGGAAGAAGATGGATTTGGGCTTCACATCCAGCTTCACCTTGATGCCAATCTTGGCCAGGTATTTTGCCACGGCCTCGGCAATCTGTTCGTCCATGATATACCTGTCGTTGGGGCCCGTAAGGGTGACTTCAAATCCCTTCTCGTATCCCGCTTCCTTCATGAGCTTTTTGGCCGTCTCAAGGCTGTATGGCAGGCGCTCCAAGGCGGGGTTGTACCCGATGGTTGGGGGATCCGGGATCTGCGCCGCGGGCGATGCATGGCCCCGCATGATCTTCTCGATGATCTCATCCTCGTTGATGGCCATGTACATGGCCTTTCGGACACGAATGTCTGCCATTGGCGTTCCCGGCTTATTCCCAAATGGCAGGAAGATGGACCTGCGGGCGGGGATTTTGACAACCTCCAAGTTCTTGTCCTTGACAACCTTCTCATACAGCTCGACGGGCACCCCGGAGACCATATCCACCTGTCCTGAGGCGAGGGCGGCAAAGCGGGTCGAAGACTCCGTAATGGGCCTCAGCTCCACGTTCTTGATGGGCGGGGCCCCCTCCCAGTAGTCCTCATTGGCCGTAAATTTGACGTACGAACCCTTTATCCACTCCACCATCTTGTAAGGGCCGGTCCCGATGGGCTTGGTCTCGACCTCTCCGGGATCCCTTGCCTCCGTTGATTCCTTATCCATCATATAGAGCTGGTGGAGGTTGTTGGCGAACCAGGGAGTGGGTGTCTTGGTCTTGATGACCACGGTGTAATCGTCGATGACCTCGATGGACGCGATGCTCTTTCCGGTGTTGACAAACTCGGATACATCCGGGTTGGAAAGCCGCTCGAAGGAGAACTTAACGTCCTGGGCGGTGAAGGGGTTGCCGTTGTGGAACTTTACCCCCTTTCTGAGGTATAACTTCCAGGTCACCAGGTCGGGGTGCTCGTACCTTTCGGCCAGGGCCGGGACCAGCCTCCCGTCAGGGGCCTTTCGCTGAAGAAGCCCCTCGAAGATGTTAGCCATCACCTGGAGGTTCGCATCAGCATCGGAGCCGTGGGGATTCATGGTCCGGGGAGGTGTGTCAACGCCAATCACAATGGATGAGGCACCGCTCGTGCCCCCCATGAAACCCATGAAGGCCCCGATGAGGACTCCTACAAAAATCAAAACAAGCGTCTTTTTCATTTTTACTCCTCCTCTCAATCCTTATTTAACGGGTTTTTCTCGTGCTCTCACCCCCTTTCTCAAACAATATGTCGGTAACAGCAACGGCATAATAGACCTTTTTTTCGACCAAGTCAATACAAATAACACGCAACGTAATGATGGCCTCCGATGTCCTTTAAGATCGGTTCGGCTTTGTCGCACGGATCCATCCGGTGGGGACAGCGGGGGTGAAAGTGACAGCCAGAGGGAGGGTTGATGGGGCTCGGTACATCCCCCATGAGAACCTGTTTGCCTCTGGCTTTTCTCGGATCAGGCACCGGGACGGCGGATAAAAGGGCTTGCGTGTACGGGTGCTTGACGTCCCTGTAGAGATCCCGATAGGAGGCTGTCTCCACGATCTTCCCGAGATACATCACCGCGATACGATCGCAGAGGTGCTCCACGACGGCCAGGTCATGGGCAATAATAATGTATGAAAGGCCAAATTCCCCCTGCAGGTCGATCAGGAGATTGATGATCTGGGCCTGGATTGATACATCTAGCGCCGAGACCGGTTCGTCCCCGATAATGAGCTGAGGGTTGAGGGCCAGCGCCCGTGCGATTCCTATCCGCTGGCGCTGGCCGCCGCTGAATTCATGGGGATACCGTCGACCCTGTTCAGCGCTGAAGCCAACCTTTTCCAGGAGATACGCAATGCGCTCTTCCCTCTCTCGACCTCTGTACACACCGTGAATATCCATAGGATCGCCGATAATCTGGTTTACCGTCATCCGGGGATTGAGCGAGGAATAGGGATCCTGAAAGATGATCTGCATCTGCCTCCTCAGGGATTGTAGTTGAGATTTCGTCATATGGGAGACATCCATCCCATCAAAGGTGACCTTACCCGAGGTAGGCTCGATGAGCCTCAGGATAGCCATGCCCGTCGTCGTCTTGCCGCACCCGCTTTCGCCCACGAGCCCAACTGTTTCCCCCTTTTTCAGGGCAAAGGAAATCCCGTCCACGGCATAGACGTGGCCGATAATGCGAGAAAAGATGCCCTTCTTGATGGGGAAATGGACCTTCAAGTCGGCAACTGAGAGAAGCTCTTCCATTCTATGGCTATTCCTCTGTATCCCCCCTAATACAGCCAACACCGGACCCGATGGGCGCCTCTCAGATCGGTCATTTCCGGCGGTTTTTCCTCACAAATCCCCTTTGCATTGGGGCACCGGGGATAAAAGCTGCACCCCGATGGCAACTCGTACAGGCTTGGAACAATCCCCGAGATTTCCTGGAGGCGCTGCCGACCGTGTTGAGCCCTCTGGCCCAGCTGTGGGATCGATTTGAGAAGGCCCCGCGTATAGGGATGCTTTGGATCCTCGAAAATGGCAAGGGTTTGGGCCTCCTCCACGATCTTGCCCGCATACATCACCTCGATTCGCTGGGCGATCTCCGCAACCACGCCCAGGTCGTGAGTGATCAGGATGATAGCGGCATCGAAATCCTCCTTGAGTTTCATCATGAGATCGATGACCTGTGCCTGGATGGTTACATCCAGGGCCGTGGTGGGTTCGTCGGCGATCAAGATTTCCGGGTCGCAGGATAGAGCCATTGCAATCATGGCTCGCTGTCGCATTCCCCCCGATAGCTGATGGGGATATTCATGGACTCGCCTTTCCGGGGAGGGGATCTGGACCAACCTGAGCATCTCGACGGTTCGATCCCAGCTTTCCCTCTTGCCCAGCTTCTGGTGGAGGACGAACATCTCAGATATCTGGTTCCCGATGGTAAAGACGGGATTCAGAGATGTCATGGGTTCCTGGAAGATCATGGAGATCCGGTTTCCCCGTATGCTCCGCATGTCGTTCATGGAAAGCTCGAGGAGGTTCACTCCATCGAAGTCAATCCTTCCGTTCACAATTTTTCCAGGCGGCTCGGGTATGAGCCGCATGATGGAGAGGGCCGTCACGCTCTTGCCACATCCAGACTCACCAACCAGCCCGATGGTCTCCCCCTTGTTCAGATAAAAGCTCACATCATCGACGGCCTTGGCAACGCCCTCGAACGTGTAGAAGTAGGTCTTGAGCCCTTGTACCTGAAGAAGGTGGGAGTTGTTTTTCATTATCTCATGATCCCCGCGATCTTCCTTCTTTTTCGTGAGCTGAGGGATCTGCGAACGCTGGAACTCGTTCCCATAATGCTAAACGGGAATCCAAAGAATGGGAGGTATTTGGAACCATGGTACCCAATGGAAATATCCCCCAGCAAAGTTAGCAGAAGCCAGCCCGAGATGTCAAGAATGGAGAGACGGGCGGATAGCTTCCTGGAAAAAGAAAAAAATAGCGTGAAAAGAAAAAAACTTGACATTTGAGGATTTCCGGAGAATACTCCTATAAGAGTGTCAATAGAGTGTTATAAGAGTGCTAATCGCGGTAACAGATGCCTATTATTACGTGGTTTTTAGTACGTATTTTAGGTTCGATGAAGCCATAGGGAGGACTTTGCATGATACTTACGGTATCCGTATGGGTCGTTATAACGATCATTGCCGTTGCATTTTTGTGTGAGTACATGGATTCAACCTTAGGCATGGGATACGGGACGACCTTAACGCCTGTGCTCTTGCTACTCGGCTTCAACCCCATGCAGGTTATTCCCGCCATTCTCTTGTCAGAATTGATCACTGGGCTCTTCGCGGGATTCGTTCACCACAGGGAGGGAAATGTAAATTTCAGACCCGAGACAACGGATTTTTCCAAAATCGTGCATCAGTTGAAAGCTCTGGGATACGTTGAAAGTTTCAGAAGGGGCATTCCACTGCATTTACGGGTAGCCTTACTCTTAGCGATTTGCAGCATTATCGGGACAGTTACTGCTGTTTTTGTCGTGTTCAACATTCCAAAGTTATGGTTGAAACTTTACATTGGGTGTTTGGTCCTGTCGATGGGTGCCGTTATGGTCATTTGTCTTAACAAGGAATTCAAGTTTTCCTGGAATAAGATCACTTCATTGGGCCTCATCGCGTCTTTTAACAAGGGGATGAGTGGGGGTGGCTATGGGCCGGTAATTACCGGCGGACAGATTTTATCCGGGATCGAGGGTAAAAATGCCGTTGGAATTACGTCGTTGGCCGAGGGGTTAACCTGTTTGGTCGGGGTCATTACCTATGTCCTGCTTTCAAAACGTGCCATCAATTGGGAGCTGGCCCCTATTATTATCGCCGGCGCCGTGATTTCCGTGCCCTTCTCCGCCGTAAGTGTGAAAAAGCTGAGTTCAAGAAATCTAAGATTGGCAATTGCGATAATTACCATCGTTTTAGGCTCGTTGACTATCATAAAGACGTTAATGAGCGGATGAACTAAGCGTGTAGAGCGCTAGTCGGATATCCCTCTAGGAGCACAAGCTGTTTGAACAGTGCACAGAGGGTGAAGGAGTTAAACATGAGGCCGATAATGTTGGCACTATCGACGTTTCGAAGATTTGACGAAGCGATACGGCTTGCTATTGAGAAGGCAAAGAAGGGTAAGAATCTCATAGTTTATTTCGTGGTTGATGTTAACCTTGCATGGTATCTGACCGGCACCGATTTAAGCTTATTTCCTGGGTTGCGAGAAAGTTGTGAGGAAGAAATTCTGGAAAAACACAAAGAATCGGGTGAAGAAATAGTCAAGTCAATTGCACAGAGGGCGGAACAATACGGGATCAAGGTGAAGACAAAGGTAGAAATCGGGAGGTTTGCCCTTAAATGTCTTGAAGTAGTGAAACAGGAAAACCCTGAATTAATTATAACAACGAGATCAAAAAGGCCAGAATGGGCCAGAAAATTTTTCGGCTCGCCCGTGGATTACTTGATTGCCGGTGTAAGATGTTCGGTGATTGAGGCCTGAAATAGGTGATCCCCCAAAAGGTTTGATACCCCTTGATTTTCTTTTTAAAACTTGCTTAAATGAATCCCAACGGTGTAAGTTGTAAGGAGTTTTTCAAGGATGGTATGTAAGAATCGTAGGGTTATGTTCGTACTCTACGGTTTTATGATGGACCCGGAAGCCGTTACAACTTACCTGAAAATCTTAATAGGAAGGGGGTGAGTTGTGATGGCCAAGGGGCAGGTTAAATGGTTTGACCAGAAGAAGGGCTATGGGTTCATCACCCGAGAAGACGGGGATGACCTATTTGTCCACTACTCCGCCATTAACAGGGATGGATTCAAGACCCTCGAAGAGGGGGATGAAGTCGAATTCGAAATCTCCGAGGGCAAAAAGGGTCTTCAGGCCACAAATGTTACGGTATTGGAGTAGCGCCATCAAGAGACCCCCGGGGTTCGTTTTTCCCCCGGGGGTCTCCTTGTCCATGGAAAAGACAAGCGAAGCAATTGGTATGGGAAATAGTAATCAAGAATAATGAGAGAGGGGTGATAGATTTGAAAGGTACGATAAAGAGAATTATCCGGGAAAGGGGATTCGGGTTCATCAGTGCAGAAGATGGGAGAGAAATCTTCTTTCACCGCTCCGCTTTGGAGGGGACCGATTTTGACACTTTGGAAGAGGGCAACAGCGTAGAGTTCAACGCGGAGAGAGGTCCTAAAGGACCCCGGGCGGTGAATGTAAAGATGACAGAGGCCGCCTAGCCTAGGGCGTAGCGCTATTCAATCTCGTCGATATATTTACGGTAGAGCCCTCGAAATTGATGGTAAGTTAGCCCTAAGGCTCGGGCTGCTTTTCTTTGATTGTATTTAGTGTTTCGAAGTGCCCGACGCAAAAGACGAACCTCCAGTTCACGAATTGCCTCTTTGAAGGGTTTGTCCATAAGGCCCCCGAAAGAGGGTTCACCGGGTTCAATCGAGAGGTGTCCTTTTACCGATGGTCGATCTTCCCTCTGGGAAGAACGAAATGGGTTGAAGTCAATATGCGCGATCAACGCTGAATCCGACCTATATACCGCTCGCTCAACCAGGTTTTTCAGTTCACGGACATTACCGGGCCAGGCATAACTCTCCAGTGCCGCAATGGCCTCGTCGGTTAATTGAGGTATTTCCTTCCGGCCCAGTTCAAAAGCCATTCTCGCGGCAAAGTGGTTGGCCAACAGAAGGATATCCTCTTTTCGTTCCCTGAGGGGTGGCAAGAAAAGTACTTCAAAGGATAGTCGATCGAGCAGATCCTGTTTGAATCGGCCTTCCTCTGCCAGAGCCACCAGGTCGGCGTTCGTGGCAGCGATAATTCGCACGTCCACCTCGACACCTGCTGAACCCCCAACCCGTTCAAATGTGCCGTACTCCACGACGCGCAGTATCTTCTCCTGCACTTCCATGGGGATAGTGCCGATTTCGTCCAGGAAGAGGGTGCCTCCATCGGCGGCTTCAAATCGGCCGGCCCGTCGTTTTTCAGCTCCCGTAAATGCCCCTCTTTCATAGCCGAATAGTTCTGATTCGATAAGGGAGGGGGTGAGGGCAGAACAATTCAGCGCCACCAGTGGGCCTTCCCATCTGGTGGAGAGAAAATGCAATCTCCGTGCAGCCAGTTCCTTCCCGGTTCCCCGTTCGCCCACGAGAAGCACGGGTCGATCGACGGGGGCAACCCGGGAGATGCGTTCCTCAAACTCAAGGAATGCTTCGGACTGCCCGAGGGCCTCGAGTGGTTCCACAGGGGATCGTGGCGTGGCCGGCCCCATTAAAGGAGGTCTTGCGTCTTTCATGGCGAAAAATCTAATCTAGTAGCTGATATTGCTATTATTTGGTAAAATATACCATCAACTCCACATCCTGTCAAGTTCAAAACCCCTTGAAATCTCTCAGCTTTTAACGATTTGTTAGCGTTGGCACGATTTCTGCCATTCAAGGTACCGAAACCAACAGGATGGAGGTACCACGATGGGAATTTTCACACGCTTTCGCGATATAATCAGCGCCAACATTAACGCCATGTTGGATAAGGCGGAAGATCCTGAGAAGCTGATCAAACTTATGATCCGCGAGATGGAGGATACGCTGGTTGAGATTAAGGCGTCGTGCGCCGGGGTTATGGCGGAGGGCAAGAAGATTGGTCGCCAGCTGGAAGAAGCTCAGTCCCGGGAGAAACAGTGGAGAGAAAGGGCAGAGCTTGCAGTGAACAAAGCCCGAGATGATCTCGCCCGGGAAGCGCTGGTGGAAAAGCGGAGGTATACCGACCGGTCGGATGCTCTGAAGAGGCAGTTGGAGGAATGCGAAAGTCTGGTTGCACAATATCAGGACGACATTCGGCAACTTGAAGAGAAACTCGGGACCGCGCGAGAAAGACAACGTGTCCTGGTACAGCGACATATTCATGCCAACAGGAAGAAACGTGCCCAGCAGGAAATTCGTCGCATGAATAGCGCTGAAGCCGTCATCAAGTTCGAGGAGCTGGAGAACCGAATCGAAAGAATGGAAGCGGAGGCCGATTTGGTGAATTTTGTGAGAAAGCCCACGCTGGAGGCAGAATTGGATACCCTTGCCGTTGACGACGAGATTGAAAAGGAACTGCAAGACCTGAAATCCTCCCTTACGAAGAAGGGCAAGAATGCTCGGACGCAATAGAATTTTGACCATTGATATGCCTCTGAATCAATTCTATACTTCGATAAGGACGGGCAGGGAGGTGAAATGGTCGGGATTCCGCTCTCTGAAAGAAACAGCTTCGTCACCAGAAAGGGTCATTATCCCGGTTCGTTCGCAATTGAGGGGTGTCCCACAAAATCCTGGGGGGAGTAGATTCAACCATGCATAGTGTTCTTGTTGTCGCTATCGTTTTCGGGGGCATCGTGCTGGCATTGGCCATTATTGGCAGTACCATCCTCATGGCCATCAAGATTCTACGGGGAGGGTTTTCCCGTAAAGGCCAGAAACTTGACGCCGACGAAACCGGGATGATTCAAGAAATATATCAGGGACTATCACGAATGGAGGAGCGCGTGGAGGCCCTGGAGACCATCATCCTGGATTCCAAGGGAAAGGACAGTGAATCATGAAACGATTTGAAAGGATTCTTCGCGGTGGGCTCTATCGTTCACGCAACGGCGTTGTACTAGGTGTGTGCAGGGGGATTGCCGAGTACTTTGATTTCTCGGTCTTTTGGACACGGACCATCGTGCTCATCGTGCTTTTTTTCAGCGGATTCTGGCCAATTATAGCATTATACTTCATTGCGGCTCTCTTGATGAAACCCGAGCCGGTTATCCCCATCGAAAGCGATGATCAGCAGGAATTCTATAACAGCTATATGTATTCAAGAAAAGGGGCCATCGATCGGTTGAAAAGGAGATATGAGAACTTAGAGCGTCGCATTCAGCGAATGGAACACACCGTTACGGCAAAAGATTTTGATTGGGATCGCAAACTGAACACATAGGGATACCCTCTAACCTCCCATCTAAAACCACCACCAATGATTTGCCCGCACTGAGACCTTTCGCGCTTACACGGAGGATGAGTACCGGAAGATCATTGCTGCTCTGCCTTGAGCCTCTGCCTGGCCTACTCAGCAGTCTTAAGGGTGCGAAGGAAGGCCTACCTCTGGGTGTCTTAATCTACCTCAGCGGGCCTTTTTACTCTCAGCATGAGAAATGAAGCGATTACGGCGAAGATGATGGCTAGATAAAAGGCCGCCTGGAAGGACTGGGCACTATCCCGTATTCTTCCCGCGATAAAATGCGCCGAGATGGCGCCCAGGCCGTAGAACGGGGTCCATGCCCCTATAACCGTCCCCATCACTTCTTTCTTGAAGTAGTCCCCCCCACAGGCTCCATACAATGGCCACGTAACACCATAAGACAGGCCTAAAAAGGCAATGCTTGCATAAAGTCCCAACACGACTTTCCCTGAAGCAATGATTCCAACGATGCTCAAGGCGATGAGGAAATTCGAGCCCGTAATGGTTAGCCTGCGACCGATCCGATCAGAGAGCATGGGGATGGTAAGGACACCCGCCACCTGGCTCAGGCCATGGATAGTTGCCAGAAAAGAGGCTGTTTTGAAGCTGAATCCGAGTTCCATGTTGGCGTAGTCAACCATGAAGGTCGTGATAACGTAGAGGGCGCAGGCTGCGAAGAAATAAGACGCTCCGATGGTCCAGAACAGAGATGACCTGAAGACCTCCCCGTATCGGACTTCCTCGGCCAAACCATGACTGGTGGGGTTCTCCAGAGGGGGGTTTTCTTCCTCCCCCCACGGGGACATCCGGAGGTCCTCCGGCTTACTGCGGAGGAAAATTCCATTGATTAACACCATGATGAGCCCCAAGGACCCCAATACATACCAACAGAAGCGCCAGGAGAATGACTGGATCAAAATGGGAAAGAGCCAGCCCATGGTCGCAAATCCAAGGCCGTATCCGGTGGAGAGGATTCCGAGGGCCATCCCCCGCCTCTTCAAGCCGAACCACCTCTGGACGACCGTGATAATCGGCGTCCACATAGCCGAGGCCCCAGCCCCTACGAGGCCATAGAAGATGCAGGCCGTCCAGAAACGTTCTACCGTCCCCATGAGGAGGGTTCCGCTTCCCATGAGAATGCAGAAAAGGGTGATAACCCTTCGGGCGCCGAAGCGATCCGTGAAGTTTCCCGCAAAGGGGGTAAGGCAGAGGTAAGCCGCCAGGTAGAAGTTATAGATAGTTCCACCCTGGGTCCGGTTCAACCCGATGGATCGGATCATCTCCGGGAGGACAACCGCGTATCCGAGGCGGATACTGTAGTTCACGAAGAGATTAACGAAGCAAACGGACAGGATGATCCACGCCCAGTGAAGGCCCTTGTTTGATAATCCGTTTCTCATAGAACTGTTTCTACAGTTGACAAGTTTTTTGTGTCAACCTAAATCTTCCCGGAGTTTCCTCATTGTTGTTGGCGGGATTTCCCTAACCTTTTGAGTTCATAATAGATTCTGTTTTTCTCGAGAGAAGGCCGTTGTCCCTTCGCTTCAGTGCTCTTTGGTCTGTTGCCCGAACTCCCCTTCGCTCACTGAAAATAATTTTGGACCATTCTAAAGTTCCCTTCACTGCAAATCCAAAACTCGCCCTTCGGGCTCAGACAGATGGATTTGCGGCCGTTTCGCTTCACTAAGAATGCTTAGCCAAAATTCTTTAATGTTCGCTCCAGGGAATCCGGCCAACGACCGGTTCAGAAATCGTCGCCCGCTCGCCAGCCGACTGCAACACCGCAGCACCGCAATTCGCTCAGAGCTCCTTTTCCGAATTCCCAGGTATCTAAATCCCGGCAACAAACAACGCTGTTCTCGAGAAACTTGAGGAAACTCCGGAAATCTTCATGCCGGAAGGACACGAATCGCCTTAAAACAGTGCATGGAAATCAGCACCCTGGGTTTGATTGGGAGCCGTTGTGTGCTAAATTAGAAGGGTTCGCAGATATTGTTATCAGTTTTTCTTTTTTGTATATTTTTAGTCCATCAGATTCGAAAGCATTTCAAATAAAGATGACTCGAGACTTATGAATAGATATGGAGGAAGGAACCATGCTCGATCCAGCGTATAGGGAAGGCGTACTCGTTGATAGCCAGTGGCTTGCGGAGCACCTGAAAGATCCGGGAATCCGCATCATCGATCTTCGCTGGCGGCCTCGGTTCGTCGACGGCAAGGGAATCGCGGAAGACCGCAAGGAGGATTACCTGGAAGGCCACATTCCCGGGGCGGTCTTTTTGGGCTGCGTCAGCGATCTGACCGAACCATCGGTTGAGGGCATAACCCTCGTTGCACCCCCTGCGGATTTCGCAGGGGCAATGAACCGTGCGGGTATCGGCGATGATACTATGGTCATTGCTTACGACGATGCTCCTCTCCCCCTCGCCTCTGGGCGGCTCTGGTGGACGTTGAATTATTATGGTCATACCAAGGCCATGGTATTGGCCGGCGGGTTACGCCAGTGGCGAAAGGAGGGCCGTCCCCTCACCAAGGAAATCCCCACCGTGCCCTCTGAGAGCTTCACGCCGAGGGTCCAGCCCACCATTCGCGCCACCAAAGAGACGGTCCATAAATCCCTGGGTGACCCAGGAGTTGTTCTCATTGACTGCATGGCCTTCGAGCACCACAGCGGGACGGTGCCTCGTCCCTGGGGGATTCGCGACGGGCATATCCCGGGGGCTGTATGTCTTCCTTGGTTGGCCCTCGGATTGGGCCTTGAGAAAGCCGGGTCCCACGAGGCCAGGGCTCAGGCCCTCCAGAGCGATGATCCCATCCATTATTTACCAGCCGAAGAACTTCGGGAGCTCTTTGCCAAGGTCGGCGTAACGCCGGGCAAGCGCGTAATCACTTACTGTGGCGGGGGCTACGCCGCAACCCATGCTTTTCTTGCCCTCAGGCTGATTGGCTTCGAAAATGCGGCTGTGTATGACGGATCCGTAGCGGAGTGGACAAGAGACCCGAGCTTGCCCATGGAGAAGTCATGAAAAGCTTCGTTCCTTGCCAAAGATAGAAGGAAGGGATTCTTGTCCATGTTCCGAAAAGAGGTTCGTGAGCTAATTTGGGTCTATTTTTTCGTGTCGCTTGGCGGCCTGCTCCTGCACCTTCGCATTCATCCGCCCAGTGACAACATGTTCAACTGGGTCCCGGCAGCCTTTGGCGTGGCGAATGCCTTTGTTCTGCCGTTTCTGTTCAACAGCCCAACGACGGTGGCCTGGGCCTATCTCTTTGCCTGGGCAACGGTGGTCACGGGGACGGTGGCCATGGCGTACTATTCCATCATCACGTGGGCCATGCCGGTCACCATCAAGGACGTGATACTGTTCTCCACCCTTGCGGACATCCTCATCCTCATGGCCAAGCTGCCCTTGGCGCATAAGATCCTACGCGCTTACCGCCCGGAAGGCACGGCGACCGAGAGAGAGGGGTGCGCCGAATGAGCGATCGTGCTGGCACGTTTCTTTCGCCGTCAGCCCGCTTGACCCTCGGCATAGTCCTTATGGCATTGGCGGCCGCGCTTTTGATCGGAACATCCACCATCGCCCTGCGCACGCACCCCAAGGAGGTTGCCGAGTACGGCCCGACTGCGGCATGCCTTGTGACTACAGGCAAGATCTTCGGGCTATTGGCCGGAATGCTGGTGCTCCTTCAATTCACGTTGAGCGCGAAGCTCAAGGCTATGGACCGGGTTTTCGCCATCAACCGTCTGTTTTTCGGCCATAGGATTATGGGCGTTTCGGCGGCGGTGTTGGCCTCCCTGCACCCCTTGTTCGTTTTCGCTCCCAAAGCGAAGGAAATAGGGGCCTTTCGGCTTGCCATCTGGCCTGAACTCCTCGGGGCCGTTCTCCTGATCGGGCTGTGGATGGCTGTTTGCACCGGCATCTGGCGGGAGTTTTTGCATCTGCCGTACCAGGTTTGGTATCTGTTCCATCGGCTGGGCACTTTCAGCGCAGCCGCACTGGTAACCATCCACGTGTTAAATGTGAGCCACGATTTCGAGAGAGGTTGGCCTCTGTACGCATTGATCGTTGCCCTTGCCTTTTACGTAGCCCTGTTCGTGTGGGAAAAGGGGATTAAGCCGAAATCTCTCAGAAGCCGGCTGTACACGGTCACAGGCGTTGCCCCTGCCGGCAAGGACACGCATGCCGTCGAGCTGACCCCGGAGGATGGCGAAATCTTCCCCTATGGCCCGGGGCAGTTCGCCTTCGTAACATTTCGCTCAGAGGCATTGCCTCTGGAAAGGCACCCGTGGACCATCTCCTCAACACCCACGAGGCCGAAAAGCCTCATCTTCACCATCAAGTGCAGCGGCGATTTTACCCGCCTCATCGGCCGGCTGAAGCCGGGCGACCGGGCCGTCGTCGACGGGCCATACGGGCTGTTCAGCTATCCCGCCCATGTTCGAGATCCGAATGAGGAGCTGCTCATGATCGCCGGCGGGGTAGGGGTTACCCCCATGCTCAGCATGCTCCGTTACATGGCAGACATAGGCGATGGGCGAAAGACGACCCTTGTTTGGAGCAACAGGACCGAGGCCGATATCATATGCCGTGAAGAGCTCGAGAACATTAGAGTCAAGCTGCCGGACCTTTCAATATATCACGTCCTGACGAGGCAGAGGGATTTCCAGGGCCCCACCGGGCGGCTCGATATGGGTGTGCTCAAGGAGCTCCTTTCGGGATGCAGCCGCGAAGCAACGGCGTTCGTCTGCGGCCCTCCCCCCATGATGGATGCCGTTTGCCAGGCTCTCAAACGGATCGGTTTCAAGGCCCACTTCATCCATACTGAGAGGTTCTCCATTTGATTCGTATTTCGGTGGCAATAATCTAAGCTCAGGCTCTTTGCGGGTCACACATGACTTCGTAACGTTTGGGAAGAATTGAGCCATGTCGTCTATCGAAAGAATTTCGCTGATCGGTGCGGGAGCTGTTGGCGCCTTGTATGCCAGGAAATTCTTCGATATGGACAAAAACTGTATATCCCTGGTGGCAAAAGGGGAGCGCTATGACCGACTCAAGGAAGGGGGATTGATCGTCAACAATAAGCGGTGCAAGATGCCCCTGGTTAGGGTTGAGGATAACACGCCACCCTCTGACCTCATCATCGTGGCCGTAAAATATCATCGTCTTCCAGAAGCCATTCAAGACCTGAGGAACAGGGTAGGGGAGAACAGCCTTATAGTATCCCTTATGAACGGGATAGACAGTGAGGAACAGATCGGTGCCGTCTATGGGATGGAGAAAATGTTATACGCCATCGTAGCTGGTATTGACGCTGTTCGGCAGGGAAACCGTATTACATACACCAAGGAAGGAAAAATATTTTTCGGCGAGGCCAAAAATCCGGGTCTGAGCGAGCGTGTGGAACGCGTGAAGTCGGTGTTTGATCGGGCGGGGATTGCGAGCGAAATACCGGATGATATGATTCGAACCCTCTGGTGGAAGTTCATGATTAACACTGGAATGAATCAGGTCTCAGCCGCACTGCGCGCGCCCTATGCGGTTTTCCAGACATCTCAAGAGGCCAGGGAACTCATGGAATCGGCCATGATGGAAGTCATGAGCATTGCCAAAGCGGCAAAAGTCCATTTATCCGAACAGGACATAGAGGAATGGTATTCTTTTATGTCGGGGCTATCCCCCCAGGGGACGACCTCCATGGTCCAGGATATAGAGGCCAACAGGAAGACCGAGGTGGAAATGTTCGGGGGCAAGGTTATGGAACTCGGCAAAACCTATGGAATCCCAACGCCGGTGAACCAAACCCTTTTCAGAATGATAAGAGTCATGGAGGAAATGGAAGAACGGCGCTAAATAACTTATCCGATCGATCATCTACAATTTTTTCCTATTATACTTAGCAACAAAAGTCTCTTCTATCGTGGGCTCGATCGCCCGGGTACGAGCCTCACCTTCCGTGGTGCTGCCCACCAGATCGCGGCACATGCCAACGCGTTCAACACCATTGCCAGGATGAAGGCAACCACATACCTATGGGTGAATTCGAAGATCCAGCCCGCCACCCAGGGTCCTATGGCACCCCCTATCGCAAAGGTGAACCAGACAAAGCCAATGATAGCTCCTACCCGTGGTCCTTGAAAGATATCGGTGACCGAGGCAGCCATGATAGGCCCGGTCATCCCAAGCCCAAAACCCAAGGCCATGGCATAATAGTAGAGCATCCATGGTCGGGAGGTGTCCTTAATGGCGGTCAGGACTAGTATGCCCGAGATACCGATGATGGTGGCTATCGTCATTGTGGGCTCGCGCCCGATCCGATCAGAAACAGCACCCGCCAGGGAGCCACAAGCGAACAGAATACCGAAAAGGGAGAGAACTGAGGAGGCGTAAAAGCTTGAATAGCCCATATCTATGGCGAAAGCGATGTGATGGGCAACCATAATATGTTCCGTTATCCCCCATAGGGAGAATGCCGACAGGCAGAGCAGCCAAAAGCGGCTGGTCCTTGCCGCCTTGGGCAAGGTCCAATCCATAGCCGCCCACGCTTGATTTATAATCTGCAGTGCTCCCTTTCCTGTGGTCTGAGAGGTCCCCTGAGCTTCTAAACCGCCGTCGGAGATAAGCCCCTTCTCCCGAGGATGATAACGGACAATAATAATTATGAGGGGGAGCATAAATCCCGCCACGATGATGGCCTCAATTACGAAAGTGTTGCGCCAATTTACGCTGTTAATGAGGAGAGCTATGCCGGGATAGCAAGCGAAGGCAGTTCCACCACCCAGGAACAAGAGCGAAAAGGCCAGGCCTCGCCTTCTTTCAAACCAATTCCTTAATACGGTGGTGAAGGGCACTGCACCGATAAGACAAAGGCCAGCCCCAGACAGGACTCCAAAACTTACATAGAAATGCCAGAGCGCGGTCCCTTTTCCCGATAGGGCTAGCCCGAGGGCCAGCAGAACGGTCCCAAAGACCATGGTTTTGCGTGGACCTATCCTATCTACCAGGTCGCCAGCCACAGGAGCAACGAGACCATAGACCAGTATGTGAACAGATAGCATAGTTGATGTTATGTCTCGAGGCCATCGGAACTCCTCAAGGAGCGAAGGGAAAATGACCGCGAAGGAATATCGGGCCCCGTAGCCGAGGGTATATGCTCCTATGCCAGCAGCTACGATAAGCCATCCATGGAAAATGAATTGACGTTTCTTCATTTCTTCAGAACCGCGACAAGGGTGCCGTAGTGGAAAATCTCCCCGAAGAGATTCTCGGTTACTCGACGCTCCCAAACAAACTGTCAAGGCGCATCAGCAGTCCCATATCCCCATCTGCCATAAATTTCCCCTCCATGAAGGCCTGTTGTCCGTCCATTTCCCTGTTCCCGATGGCCAGCCAAACCTCCGAAGGGGTTTTGATGGTGAGGGCAGGGGAATCGGCCTTTCCCTCATGAAAGAAGCATCTCCCATTTTCAATGAAGAGAAACCAATTTCCGGGCTGTTTCCCGGTCACCTCGAATTGGATAGTGGCCTTGAGATCTCCGGCTACCTGGGCGTTGAAGGTTGCTGCCATCCCCCTGAGGAGGAGCCTCATGTCTTCTACACCACCCCCTTCTTGGGGCTTTCCCTGGGCAATCCCCTCGAGGTAGCTGTCCCACCACAAATTGGCCATTTCGGCAATTTCATCGGCATCAATGACGGGCTCCTGGATCTGCGCCTCCATCTCATGTGAAACCCTTCCATCCCGAACAACCTCAACCCCCGCTTGATAGGCTGCCTGAACAACCCCTTGAACCCTTTCCCGCAAGAATTCTTGCTTCAACAGTTCACCGGACGGCATTAAGAGTTCTCCAATAAGGGGCACTTGTGCAGTGCGTTCTATCTGCCGGAAGATCCCTCGGAGGCCGTCGAAATGGGAAATTTCAGGGAACCCGCAGGTGGAGATCAGAACCATCTTTCGATCCACCTCGTATCTTGGAAGATGTCTATACGTCTCCCCCGTCTTGACCAAATGGGGGTCGGAAAGGGGGAGAAGCCTTTCCTGAAAGGCCTTCAGAAGTGAAGTCATGTTATAGTTGTAGAGCGGTGTTGCGTAAACGAGGATGTCGCACGCTCGGACCTTCTCCAGGAGCTCCGGCATATCGTCCTTAAAGACGCAGACCCCAGGGGTTTTGGTCCAACAGGTGAAGCATCCTATGCACGGATGAATGTCCTTTTCCTTTAAGTAGATGGTCTCGGTTTGGGCTCCCTGGCTCCGGGCGCCTTTCAGGAATTCCTGGAGAAGGATGTCGGTGTTGCTCGCCTTTGGCCTTGGGCTCCCCTGCACGGCTAAGATCTTCATATTTTTCTCCTCTCCCTTCTCGGTTACATCTCCCTCCTTTGTCTTGGCAGGAGCGCGAAAGAGGTCCCCCATCTTCATGAGCACATTCATATCTCCCTCAACGCTATAGAGTCCATCCATTAAACCCTGGGCCGATCGATCTCCCCACGGGCCATCTTCATCCAGACCTCGGCAGGAGAGCGGATGGTCAGGGTCGGAGAAGGGTCCTCGCCCTCGCGAAACGTGCATTGCCCTCCTGAAATGGATAGCACCATCTTTCCTCCACCCTCTCCCGAAAGGTCGAATTGGATCTCCGCCTCGAGGCCCTGAGCCGCTTCGGGATTGAAACCCAGGGGCATTCGCGAAATGAGTTCTCTGGCTGTGTCCGGAAAGAGGGATGGATCAACGGGGTGAGAGGTGAACTCCCGCTTGAGGTAATACATGGGGTAAATCTTGGCAAGGGGAAGGCCGATCCCCAAAATGAAGATAAGGGGTATGAGGATGGAGAATAGGGGCCTTCCCTGACCAACACAACTTGAAAGGAACGAGATGAGGAAGATGCAGCTCCAAACATACGTGAGATGAAGGTTGATGGTACGAAACTGGGGGGTGTTCCAGACCGTTTCCGGATACCATCGCTTCGCGATGGCATAGGTAAAGGGAGCGTAGCCAAGAAGTTGGGGAATGAGGGTCGTCAAGAACAGGACGAAATAGAGAAGCGTGGTCGAATGATCGACAAAGAGCAAGGCAGCGTGAGCGGGGGCCAAGAAAACCCACCCCGTCCCAACGCCGAGGAATCCGAGGAAGGCCCTCTCCAGGTAGGTGGTGCTCTTGAGAAATTGCCTCGAGAGGGCACATTGAATTCCTGCGAGGATAAGGCCCAAAACCGTGGCAATTTTCGCCTGGGCCAGGCTGGCCTCACCTATCCGAGCCACCACCTTGAATGCGATAAGGGGGATGAAGGATGTGATAAAAAGGATTGTTTTGACGGAAAGCATAGAGCGTCCCGTGAGCTATCTCTGATGAGGAAAATCTTTTAAATTACAACTAGTTGTGTTTCCCCTGACTAGTTGTTGCTTTAACAATCTCAATTATTAACATCTCTTGTCAAGCCTTCGTTGAAAAATGAAGCAAGATTCAGATTCATTGATTCATTAGTGCCGAAGGGCGAAACGAGAATCTAAATCTAGGCCAGTCTCGCTCGTTCAAATTGTGAAATATTTTCATATTGGTAGGAAAAAATTATCCAGATTTGACCGGAATTGCCAGGAAGGGATTCGATTTTTATCCTAATTTCAATAATATACAGATGGGAACCGTATTGGCACAAGATATGCACAAAAGTACAAAAAAACAAATGATAGCGGGGGTCTGATATGATTTTTTTCGGGATTACATTGGTTCTTTTTATGGCACTCGTCGTGATAGCGGGGTGGGCATTCTACAAGATCCACAGTAATCAAATGTCCTCATGACCGAAGGGGAACGTCTCTTTAATAATCTCACCCCTTCTCTCTAATCTCGACCATCTTATCCTTCTTTCTAACATCCACGCTTCTCCGCTCTATCATCCTTGATGGCTTCGTAAAAAGTCCAACTTCTGCGTTGCGCTGCATCCTTCGTCACTGCAGCGTACTGTAAGTACGCCTCATTCCTCAGGATTTGTGCGCCTTGAATTTGGAGCTTTTTACTTTGCCATCGAATTAAGACTTTTTACAAGATCATCATCCTTTATCCCCCTTGATACGCAGAAATACCAGTTCGTATTTGTCTAGCCATTTCAGGAGATGGTCTCCACCTATTTCTCGGGCGTCCGCCTGAGCCTTCTTAAACCACGCCCCAAAGTTCTCTGGGAGGCTCAGAAAGAGGCTTTTGAGGTTCTCTCGTCCAACAATGACACCTCGCTCCAGAAGGCTGGGTCCCAGCTCGTCGATGAGTAGATTGAAAAGCTTCAGCACAATGGTCCCCACCCGCCGTGAGGCGACCTTTTTTTCCTCCCGGTGAGCGATCTGACTTCTCAGCGGAGCGAGGTGGCCTCCCCTTCGTAAGATCGCTCCGACCAATCCCGGCATGGCCGCGGAGAGGGCCAGAGTCGATCCGTCCCTGATGACGGCAGAATCAATGTCGTCAACCGGCCTTCCATCGAGGAAAATGGTTTTGATTCTGTCCTCCACGTATTGGTCACTCAACCCAAGCTGCTGGCAGAGCATCGTCCTAATGCTGCAGTTGACCTGCGCATTGATCATAACCCCATGCTGGAATAGCAGAGAAAAGACACGAATTGTGGGAGCATCTACGGTCAAGTGGAGGCTTCCCGGTGGACGGTTGTTCAGGATATCGTTTCCTTCCTGCGTCAGGTGGATCAAGCCTTTTTGACCTCCCTTCATGGGGGTCTCTTCCCTCATTTGGAGGAAAAGAGATACATTTCTTCGCCGCGTAGAGGGAAAAGAAGGGAGAGGCCCTCGGCCTCTCCCTCTCTCACTGCGTGGCGGTGCACCGTTCGCATCACTCGCGGTTTCTGTTTACCAATTATAGAGGCTGTCCAAATCCTCATCCTTCACGAGGAAGGTGAGGTTGTGTTCTGGTAGGGGCTCTTTCTTGAAGAACTCGGGCAGTCGGTCATGCTCCGGTGTAAAGCCTGCCCGCTTATTGAAGTCCCGTTCGTTCTTGAGGATGGATTTGCCGAGTTCAGTCACGTCATCAGCGGTCAAGCTCCACCCGTAAAAGGCATTGAGCAGATCGATCAGGGCCTGAAATGTATCGGGCTGGTCGAGAAGCGGAAAAGCAATGAACAAACACATTCCCGTGGCGTCAACCGCGGCGGTGGCGATCTGGAGATTTCTGGAAAGCTCCACCTGGCCTTCCGGCTTCAGGGCATCAACGTGGCCACCCACCTTGAGTACATTAGTGGCTACGGCGTACCCAGCGGTATGGTCTGCTCCCATGGTGCTGGTGGCATAGGTCACCCCGATCCCTTGGATCCCCCGGGGATCATAGGCCGGAAGGGCCTGCCCCTTGACGACGGGAACCCGTTCCAGGCCAAAAACCCTACCCGTTACCGCTGCCCCGTTTCCCAGAATCCGCCCCAGGGGGGTACCCTTGCCCACTTCCTTTAGTAGGTTGATTGCCGCCTCGCCATCTCCGAAGTCGGCAAGGCCCGCCTCCATGGCTACCGCTATGGTGGCTCCCATCTCGATGGTATCCAGGCCATAGTCATCGTCGAGGCGGTCCAGCTGAGCAATGACGTCCAGGTCGTCAATTCCACAGTTTGCCCCGTGCGCCCACACCGTCTCATACTCCGGCTGTTTGGTGAGGTAATGGCCATCCTTATCCATGAAAATGCCCGAGCACTGTATGATGCAGCCTTTGTGACAGCCGTGGGTAGCGGATCCGCCGCGATCTATCTCCGTTTGTGCCTGGGTTTCTCCGCTGACCTTTTGGGTGCCCTCAAACGTTCCCCACATGAAGTTCTTAGTGGGGTATGCGCGCGCCTCGTTAATGATATTGGCCAATATGTTAGTCCCGTAGGCGGGAAGCCCTTCGCCAGTAACCGGATGTTTTTTGAGGCCCTCGACGAATCTCTTATTGGCCTCTCTGAACTTCTCGGGGTCCTTTGGATCTCGCATCTTCATGCCGGTATCATCAAGCACGATGACCTTTACACCCTTCGCTCCCATGACCGCACCAGGGCCGCCACGTGCCGCATGTCGACTGGGTCTCAGTTCCATGTCGGTATTGGCCACTGAAGCGGCACTCATCCTCATCTCGCCCGCAGGTCCGATGGAGATGCAGGCGATTTTGTCGCCATGCTCTTTTTTCATTCTCTCGGCGAGGTCGTAATTGCCGAGCATTTTGAGGCTGTTATCGGGCGTAATTTTTACCCCGTCCTTGTTGATGAATATCTTGTAAAGGGTATCGTCCTTGGGCTTCCCCTCCAGTATAATTGCACCATAACCGAGCCTAGCCAGTACCTGAGCAGATTGGCCCCCAGAGTTAGCCTCCTTGATGGTGCCGGTGAGCGGGCTCTTACAGCCGACCGAAATTCGCCCCGACATAGCGGCAGCCGTTCCACTGAGTAAGCCCGGAGCCAGTACGAGCTTATTATTCGCTCCCAATGGATGACAGAGGGGAGGCACTTCTTTGGAGATAATGGCCGAAGTGAGTCCCCTGCCTCCCTGGCCTTCATATTCCCCCATTGGACCTTCGCTGGCCTTGGGCACGCCCTCCGCTCCCATATTAATCCTGAGGATTTTCATTGAAGGTACCCTCCTTTCTCCAATTGGATACGGTTTCTTATGGCTTTCTCAGGCCACTAAATCAAATCCACTTATTGATGTCAAGCGAATTGTAAGCCCGAAGTTTCCTCAATTTTATCGAGAAGGCCGTTGTTCATGAGCAGCATTTAGATACCTGGGAATTCGGAAAAGGAGCTCTGAGCAAGTTGCGGTTCTGCGGTTTTGCAGTGCTGCAGTCGGAAAAGGGAAAGAGGTTCGAGGTTGGAGGCAGAAGGAGAAATACCAAATGTCAAAGTTCAAATGGCTGATGAGTAATGACAAAGGAACCCCAGCACGATCTCTGTTGGCCGTCATCGGTCCGGTCTTTTCGTTCCGCGGTCTTCTGTCGTCGGTCAGCGGTCTGGTTTTCGCGGTCTGCCGTCCGCCGTCTTCGGTCCTAATGATCACGAACACGGACACGAACTCTGAGCGAAGGGACAAAGGTGTTTTCTCGAGAAAGCATACCAGACCTCGTGCATACCCGGTCGTCCCCAATAATGGAGAAAGGTCCGGGAAGGCCGGGCTTGTTTTTTGAAATCCCTTCAATTATCCTGGGACCCAGCGGTACAGATAGAAATGGACAAATGAAGGTGCCTGATGGTTAATCCAATGAGCCCAAATAGGCGAGGGGTTTCAGCGGTAGCGGGGAGCTCCATCGCCATATTCTGGCCGGGGGCCTTTATCTTCGGCTTCCCCGGTGTGATGGGGCCTCTGTGGCAGGAGATGTTCCATGTGGGTCGGGGCCCCATCGGAAATACCTTATTCTTCGTGCTGGCCGCTGTGGGAATCTTCATGTTTTTCGTGGGCCACTGGCAGGAGAAATTCGGCACGCGAAGAATGATAACGATTGGGGCAATAATCTGTGGTCTGGATATCATCATGATAGCCTATGCCTCGAAAATCTCCGTGGTTTACCTGTGGGCGTTCCTCATGGGCCTTTCTTCCTGTTTCATCTACATCCCGGCGCTTACGACGGTGCAGCGGTGGTATCCGAGAAGAAGGGGGCTCGTCTCGGGAATCGTGAACATGGCGTTCGGGTTATCAGGGGCTATTATGGCCCCGGTCTTCGCTCATATGCTCGCGTCGATGGGCTACGTCTTCATGAATTTTACCCTCGCGACAATTGCCCTGGTAGTGGGAGTTACGGCCGCCCAGTTTGCGGAGCTCCCTGAGAAGGCGGGATTAGGGAGACCGGCGCCCGTGGTCGCTCAGAAGGCGCCTGCTGAGTTGCCGCGCTCATTGACCGTGGCGGAGAGCATTCGGACGAGGAGCTTTTGGCTTCTCTGGCTCACATGGGCATTGATGGGTGCAGCGGGGATCGCGATGGTGACCCTATCAACGGCTTTTGGGTTGTCCAGGGGATTCGCGATGAAATCCGCGGTCCTCATCTTGACGGTCTTCAATGTAACAAATGGCCTGAGCCGGATAACGACGGGTTATCTCTCCGACATCATGGGACGAAACACAACTATGAGCGTAGCCTTCTTTGCCGCGGGCTGCTCATATTTTGCTCTCCCCTATCTCAACGGTCTGGGGGCCTCGGCCGTGCTCGGAGCGGTCATCGGTTTCGCATTTGGGACATTGTTTGCCGTTTCGGCCCCCCTGGCCGTTGATTGTTTCGGCCTCGAACATTTTGGCTCGATTTTCGGCCTGGTCTTTACGGCTTATGGCTTCGTTTCGGGGGCGATCGGGCCCTCATTAGGGGGTTACATACTGGACCTTTCCAGGGGGAATTTCGTGATGGTATTTACCTACTTGGGCGTGTTTTGCGTGTTATCCGGGTTCTTCATTCGATTCGTCTCACCCCCTCGCCCTGAGTGATGGTGTTGATTCCCCGTCCTTTTCACTTTTTCCCCTCCTCGATCATAAATCCGAACGGGGTTGCGTAGATTTCGAAGGTCTTGGTATCGGAGGGGAAGGTGAATACCGTATTGCCGTAAACAGCGCTAACGAAGGGCAGTCGTGCACCGTATTCATACAGCCAGCGCCAGCGTGGATCTTCTTCCTGTTCTACAAGGCTGGATGCCGTGGCAGGTTTGCTCGATTCGTCCTCGGCCCGAAGGTAACGGCCGCGGACACGGGTGAGCTTGTACATGGTCTGAAGGCCGAGTAAATTGAGCCAGTCATCCCACTTCAAGATGTGTCCCTCGACGGCCCACTGTTGGCCACGGAGCCTATGGTGGCTCAGGTAGCCGATCGTTGGCGGCTCAAATGTCACGAGCCAAAGGGCCATCTCATCCTCGAGGCCCTCTGCGGGAGCGCAATACACAATGGCGGCTCGTTGTCGGTGCGTGAATGCTGTGTAGGACTGGATGAATCCCGAGAGGAATAAAACGGCCGCCGAGAGGGCTATCAACAGTAACATCAGGAGCAGCCGCAGCGTGCTCGTAACGATACCAACATGAGGAATGGGCCTGTGCCGTAGACGCCGGATAAGACGATATACCCTCCTGCAGATGAAGCCCATGAGGAGCGCAAGGCTAAGGATGAGCAGCCCTAACGCGACGTAGATAGGAACAGAGCCTGAAAAAGGGGGATTGAGCATGGGATTTACCCATCCGCCAGGGCAGAATATGATCTTGTAATTGTATTACAATTTTCGAGTTAGTCGGAGTTTCCGTTCGTTCCGACAAATCTACGGACTGATACGATGCCCATGTTCGATTAATATCTCCTTTGCCCTATCAACATCGCCACTCCGCACGAGGAGATAATCCGTGTCGTATGTGGATATGGCAAGGATGGGTACTCCGGCCTCAGCAAGGGGGGTGCTGAGCGAGGAGAGAACGCCGGTGAGGGAAAAATCGAGGGGCCCAACGACCTTAAGGCAACGCCACCCTTTTTCCGCCTTCCAGCTTGATGGGACGACTTTCTCTGGCAAGATAAGTGAGAATTCCTCGTCCGTTCGGGTGACCGACCAAAAGGAAGTGGAGAAGACCCATTGGGGAATCGCCTCATTGGGCCCGAGCCGGCAGACGGCCAATCGCCCCGGAAGCAGGGAAAGCGATAGTTGCTGCATGAAAACGCCCCCACCTTCAAAACGATCATTTTGGATTATACCATGGATAAGCATCTGAATGCTCCATTCCCGTCTTTCTTATTGGAGTGAACACCATAAGACCATTCGCTTCAATGCTTTCTGGTCTGTTGCCCGAGTTCCCATCCGCTCACTGTTCGTGTTCGCATTTCGTGTCCGTGCTCGTGATCATTAGGACCGAAGACGGCGGACGGCAGACCGCGAAAACCAGACCGCTGACCGACGACAGAAGACCGCGGAACGAAAAGACCGAACCGATGACGGCCAACAGAGGTCGTGCTGGTGTTCCTTTGTCATTACTCATCAGCCATTTGACATTTGAACTTTGACATTTGGCATTCATCGTCGTGTCCGTGTCCGTTGTTCGTGCTCGTGAAACGTGTCCGTGTTCGTGGTTCGGACCTCGTCATTTGTCATTTGAACTTTCCATTTTTAACCAATTTAACCAATTAAACTAATGAAACCAAGCGACTAATTCACTTATGTCTTTTTGTATTTCTCTTGCCTCCAACCTCTCCCCTCTAACCTCGCACGTTTTCCCCCTTTTGACCGCAGCACCGCAGCACTGAACAACGTTCCCTCCAGGGAACCCGGTCAACAACCGGTTCCGAAATGGTAGCCTCGATGGGTACCCCACTTCTTCAGCAGATTACGCCCATGGTCCCATGGTATCCCCTTGTAAACCCAACCAATTCTGCTCTTTCTTACCTTTGTCATTCTTAGAAACATGATATAATAGCCAACTACTGAGAGGGGAGGGCGATAAAATGTCTGGAGATCCTTTGAAGGTTTTTGAGAGGCTCGATCCGGAGCTTCTCAAGCTCGTTGGAAATACCCGTGAGCTGGCTCTTGCCGACGGCGCGTTGCCCAAGAAGGTTAAATTACTCATGGCAATGGCTCTGGATGCATCTCACGGAACGGTTGAGGGAGTGAGGGCTTTATCCCAGGCGGCAATGCGCGCTGGAGCTACAAAAGAGGAGATCGCGGAAACGGTGAGGGTCGCCCACTATATTAGCGGGGTAGGGACCGTTTACACGGCCGCGCACGCCCTTGAGGACCTGGTCTAGGTTAAACGTCATGACGGGCGGGACTAACGGCCCCATAGGAATCCTTTGCGATTTTCCGCTCTGAGTCCCTTGGGGCAAACAGAATGCTATGAGTTCCCCGTTATCATCCGGCGTCGCTTCACGGATCCGCATTGGTCAACCTCATTGAATCACTGACTTTGGACCTCTTGGCTCACTCAGGATGGACGAGAGATAGATCTTGACGTCTACGGCCACACCACCTCGGTGAAAGACGGTAAAGGGGTTAATATCGATTTCCTGGACCTCCTCCATATCCATCATGAATTGGGAGATTCTTAGGAGACATTCAATAATGAGATCCACATCATATGCCCTTTCTCCCCTGGCCCCTCGCAGGATTTGGGAGCACCTCGTTTCGCTGACCATTTTCTCAGCGTCCTGCGAGTTCAGAGGAGCGATCCCATAGGAGATGTCCTTCCACACCTCAGTGTGGATTCCACCCGTCCCGAAGATGATGACTGGACCGAATTGCCGGTCCCTCTTAGCCCCGAGAATGACCTCAGCTCCACCGGGAATCATTTCCTGGATCAAGACCCCCTGTATCTGGGCCTGAGGGGCCCTCTTCTTCACCTCACTCATGCAGGAGTGATAGGTTTCCCTCATCTCCGCCGCACTCATGAGGTTAAGGGCAATGGCCCCCACGTCCGTCTTATGGGTTATCTGGGGTGAGGAGACCTTGAGGGCAACGGGGTATCCTACCTCCTCGGCGGCCTTCAAGGCCTCGGGAAGATTTTTGCAAAAGCGCGATCTCGCCACCGGAATCCCATAACCCTCCACAAGCACGTGTGCAGCCTCGCCCTCTAGCTTCTTGTTCCCCGCCATCCGGGACTTCAGGATGACATCCCGCACATCCTTTTGTTTTACCGGGAAACTGGGGGCGAGGGAGGGGGTTTGTTGGAGGAATTGGTGATAGTGGAACAGGGCCGCCAAGGCGCTAGCAGCCCGGGGGAGGGTGGGGAAGGAGATTACCCGGCCTCCTCTCTCCATCTTTTTTGAGATAGATGCCTGGTTTGCTCCATAAAGCCAAGCCGTGACGGGCTTCTCTCGGAAGGAAGCCGCCGTGTCCCTGATGACACGAGTAACATCGAGATAGGCTTGCTCGGGGAGCTTCGGGGCAATTGCGATGCAGATAACGCCGTCCACGGCGGGATCTTGCAGCGTTGCCTTTAAGGCGGTTGCATAGACATGGTCTATCCCGTGTTTCATCAGGGCCGGCCAAATGTCCAGGGGGTTTTGGATGCGCATCCAGGGAGGGGAGAGATCCTTGATCCTCTGGATGGTTTCGGGGGATAGATTGGCCAGCTCGAGCCCACACTCCTGGAGGGCATCGATCAAAATGATCCCGCCGGCCCCCGTAAAGGTGATCACCCCCACCCTCTTACCCCTCATGGGGGGGAGATGGAGGAGGGATTTCGTACAATCCGAGACCTGCTCGACATTATGGGCCGCGATGATCCCGCACTGTCGAAATGCGGCATCGAAGACCTCATAGGCGCCCACCAGGGCACCACTATGGGAGGAGGCGGCTTGCGCCCCGCCAGGGGTCTTGGCCGTCTTGAGAACGATGACGGGTTTGAGCCGGGTTACCCTCTGCGCTACCTCGAAGAACCTCCTTCCCTCCCTCATTCCCTCAATGTGGGCGAAGATTACCTTGATCTGATCATCCTCGCCGAAATATTCAAGGGCATCGGCGAAGTCGAGATCACAGGCGTTTCCGAGGTCAACTCCCTTCCCCAGCATCCCCGTGAAGAGGGAATAGCCGACGAAGAAGATCCCAGATTGGCAGATTACCCCCACGGACGCTCGTTCCCTTCGGAGGGGCATGAAGGAGGAGGTGAAGCCGGAAAAGGCATTGGCGACCCCCAGGGTATTGGGCCCCAATATCCTGATCCCCTTTCCCCGGGCAATCTCGGTGAGTCGATCTTGGAGGACCTTGCCTTCCTCATCGGCATCGGCAAACCCCTGGGATACAACGATTGCTCCCTTTATCCCCAGGGAGGCACAATCCTCCACAATGCGTGGGATTTCCTCTCTCGGGGTGGAGATAATGGCCAGGTCTATGGGCTCGCCAATATCTTTTACGTCCCTGTAGACCCTCATTCCCATAATCTCCTCGGCCATGGGGTTTACCGGGTGTATCTTTCCAGGGAAACCGAAAGTCTTCATGTTCTCGATGACGTTAAAACTTCCGCCTCCTGTCCGGCGGCTGACTCCGATGACAGCCACAGAGCGGGGGGCCATGAAAATGTTAATTGGGTGTCGCTTCATTAACTCCTCCATGTCGCCTTTGAGCAGTTCCCGTCCTTAGGGGAGATCACTTCAATGTGCTACCTAACAGAAATTCCGCCGCTTGTAAACAAGGGGTCAAGGGGTCGCCCCATGCCGTTTTTCATTGAATGTCGCCTTTTTCGGGCGATAAGCCTTGATTTTTGAGTCCTTATGCTTTATTCTTGGCCTATAGGTCGGCCATTGGCAGTGCGAAACTCCGTTGCCGCACCTCTGCAACACGGTAAGACCGCAAGTAGGCATCCGATTGAGCCGTACAAGGGTGATAATCGGGGAAAGGGGGGTCTCATATGATAAGGGGAAAGGGTGACATCAAGTCAGGTGAGGTGGAGGCTTTTCTCGGCAAGAATAGCTCATTCGAGGGGAAGATGGGCTTTGAGGGGATGGCAAGGCTTGATGGTAGGTTTGAGGGGGAGATATTCTCCGGGGATATGCTCATCATCGGTGAGACGGCAACAGTCAATGCGGAAGTCAACGTCACAACCCTCGTTATCGACGGGAAGGTGAGCGGAAACGTCTCTGCCTCCGGCAAGATTGAGATCCATTCCACCGGTAAGTTGTATGGAAACATCACGACCCCGACTATTGTGATTGAAGAGGGCGGGCTTTTCGACGGAACCTGTAAAATGGGAAAGGAAGCCGAGGCCAAGAGAAAAGTGACCCCCATTAAGGAAAAGGAGGTTGGAGAGGAAGAGGAGGTTGAAGAACCAAAGGTAGCTGATCTTCAGGACGATACCTAGGATTGCCCTTCGGCTGCCCTCAAATACGTCGATTACTGGGTTGCCTCCTTTAGGGGAGGTGCCACGCTAAATCCCACCACCATATCAGCCAACATGAGTATTAGATGCCCTTGTGCCTTTTCTCGATTATGAGAATGCTGCTTACAAAGGCGACGAGGGCCATCATCGCCGAAAGGACAAAGGCCAACCGATAACTCCCCGTCTGGTCGAAGATCAATCCCCCCATATAGGCCCAAAAACCTCCGCCGAGGTGGTGAACGGTAGTGATAAAACCGGAAATAAGGCCGACATGAGAGAACCCGTAGAGCCTCCCTATGAGGGTCGGTGTAAGAGGGGCTGTGATAAGAAGGGTGAAGCCGAAAGACAGGGCAAAGAGATAGAAAGAGGCCAGGCTCTGATATTTCACGATCAGAAGGAATAACAAGACCCGTAACAGAAAGGTGAAGGCTATAGGGATCTTATTCCCGATTAGGTCAGAGGTAGGTCCGGCAACCATGATTCCAGCGAGACTCATCAATCCAAACCAGGCCAACATGTTCCCAGCCGTAAGAGGGGAAATTCCATAATCGGTAACGAGGGGGATCAAATGGGTTGCCACCAAGAAATCGCCGGATCCACAGATGAACATAACGATGAGAAAGAACCAGAAAGAGCGAGTGCGCATTGCCTCTCCCAAACTCAAATCTCGAAGATTCTCGATGGAGGAGATTTGGGCTTTTCTGCCGTTTGTCACCTCTCCGTGACCAAAGGGCTTCAGGCCAAGATCATCTGGATCCGCCTTAATCACAAGGAGTGCCAGGGTGATATTGACTACCAACATGATCAGCCCGATGGAGAAGTATGAAGCCCGCCATCCATAGCGCAAGGCAAAGATGGTGAAGAGCGGAACGAGTGCAAACTGCCCCAGGGAATTGCCGGACAGAGCCAGGCTGATGGCAAGGCCGCGCCACTTTTCGAACCACTTGCTCATCAGGGCCGCGATCAAGGGCACGGAGGTTCCTCCCAGCCCAATGGCTGCCATGATTCCATAATAGACGAAGAATTGCCAGAGGGAGTCGATGAGGGAGACGAGAACGTATCCCACCGAGAGAAAAATGGTCGAGATGACAATCACCCATTTGGGGCCATAACGGTCATAAAATCTGCCGACGATTGTGAGCGACAGGGCATACAGTGTCATATTGAGGAAAAAGGCGAGAGAGATTGAGCTCCGATTCCAGCCGAACTCTGCAATCATTGGTTTGAACATCACCCCGAAGGAAAATCGGGCACCTGCATTGAAGAAGAGAATGGCAAATGATGAGCCCAGTACGTACCATCCGTAAAAGAGATCAAGTCTTGAGGATGTTTTTTTGAGGAGCCTCATGCCCTTATTTCTTCCTCTCTATTTTTAGAGATACCGTATTATACCGGTCGGGACACTCTACCTCGATCATATCCTTATCCCACCAGGGGTATTTCCCGCCAAACTGCATTACCGAGAGGTATGGGAAGATATCGTAGTAAATTACCCCGCAGCAGAGCTGCGAGGCATTAAAAACCAAAACCCAACTGTTCTTGGTGCTGATACTTGATATATCGACGGATTACTTCAGAGGTAACCTTGTCCCCAACAGACCTGACAAA